>Ga0307928_10000664_pt1 | contig 25907 bp, 38 predicted proteins | sample AceLakmetagen232_FD_201815 | JGI IMG/M metagenome (GOLD analysis project Ga0307928, IMG submission 201815) | Saline water microbial communities from Ace Lake, Antarctica - #232 | ecosystem: Environmental > Aquatic > Non-marine Saline and Alkaline > Saline | place: Antarctica: Ace Lake... | reverse complement strand
AAGAGTATCCGGCAGCCGCTGGGTTCTTTGAGCCAGAAGACGAACAACAACCACAAGGAGATCAGTAATGCCAGGAGTGATCAAGTTGAATCCGGAGATATTTAACGACGAGCGGGATGCTCTCGCCGTAGCCTGGAACGAAGCCTTGCGTCTATGGATGGACGATCACGACTACGTCCCGGAGTTTGAAGTCACAGAGGAGCAGAAGCAGGCTCTCTCGGAGACTGCATACCCCAGAGACGAGGACGCAATGGCTCAGACAGTCATGGCGCGTATCATCACGCAAGACACCTCCTCCCCCAACCCGACACCAGAGCAGTTGGAAGAGGCCATAGAGCTTCTTGGGATCATCGGTAGCGAGCTGGGAGAAGGCGACCCCGACATGGAGGGGGTGGTTCTCCTGTCCCAAGCTCTGGAACAGGCGCTGGGGCAAGGCGCTGGGGCGGAGGAAGTGTTACCCGAGGAGGAATTGCCGGAAGAAGGGTTACCCGAGGAGGAATTGCCGGAAGAAGGATTACCAGAAGAAGGGTTGCCGGAAGAAGGATTACCAGAAACGGACATGCCACAGCAGGAGGGAGAAGGTATGCCAGAAGAGGGCATGCCCCCGGAAGGGGGCGAAGGTATGACCGAGGGCCAGGAGCCTCCTGACGAGGACGCCAGGCCACCTGCTGACGAAGAAGCTGCACTCATGGCCGCAATGGCCCAACAAGGAGGATAACAATAATGTCATATAGAACAGTTCTGTCATTCGGAGACACTCATTGTGGCCATCTCGGGGGGCTCACTCCCCCCTCTTATCAAATTCCACTGACATGTGACGGAGGTAAAAGAGACCGCATTGCCCTCCTTCAGCGCGAACTATGGGACTTTCATAAAAAGAAGATCTGTTGTGTCCAACCTGACATCCTTATCCTCGGTGGCGATCTTGTAGATGGCAAGCAGGCAAAGGCGGAGGGTGAAGACATTTGGTCCACCCGACGCCGTGACCAGGTGGACGCGGCAATCGCGTGCATAAGGCCGCTGGTTGGCAAGAACACAAAGGTGTTCGGGGTGGCTGGAACCCGGTACCATACACAAGGAGACTGGGAGAACGAGATTCTGGAGGAATTTGATGCCGAGCTAGTCTCCCAATCCTATCTGGAAATTGGAGGGATGGTATTTGACATACGACACAAGACTGGTCTCGCAAACGCCCCATCGTCCCGCCCCCAGATAAAGAATGACTGGTTGCATTCGCTCATTTGGAACGCGCATGGTGATGGACCTAAGACAGATGTTATCGTGCGACACCACGCCCACACCTACTATCACGAGGGAGACGGAGCTTATCTGGCCATCGTGGTCCCCGGCATGCAGTGGTTCAGCGAGTATGGTGAGCTGAACATCAACCGCTGGATCGCATGTGGAGCTGTTAAGTTCATGGTATCAACCACGCGAAAGGAGTTACCATTATGGACCCCGATCATAGCCAAACTGGAGTCTGCTGCGGTGCCACTTTTACAAGTGTGAGGATTTTTCCCGAAGAAGGTGAAGAGCATGGCTTATCCACCAAAGGCTGGACCTCGATTAGCCTTTCCCGTGAAGCTGGCATAACGATTAGCGCTGCTAGATCCTACCTGCATAACAAATATCTGGAAGGTAAGCTTACAAAGAGAAAAGGCCGTCACCCAAGTTATGGATGCGGCCTCAGAGATGTTTGCATCTACAACGGAGATGTCATCGGACTACGGCAAGAACTTCGGAGGCCTTCATGAACTGGTACAAAGCACCCCTTATCCTTATTCTCCGTCCGGTGTATCGTGCCGGGGGGATAATGCTCTCCCCCACCTTGGGCTCTGATACCTTGGCTCCGACTGCTATGACAACAGGTGGAGGTGGAGTACTAAATCGACCCGGAACGACGACACCATCGATAACCAAATCCTTCGCCTCCTGGATTCTCACCAACACGTCTTCACTCATCGGTTGTATCATCTTTAGCCCCTATCTCTACAGTAGTTATAGTCTGTTCTTCGGATCTTCGTACCGGGGGTAATCCACCACCTTGAAATACGAGTACCAATGGTTGCTTGTTCTTCTGCTTCGTAAGGGCTATTTCCTGCGACGCGGATGCCCCACTCTCTCCTATACCCAGCGCTCTGAGGCTGCTATCGCTCGCGTTCTTGGCAGTCTCCGACAAGTTCTTCAATTGAGACGGGGTTAACTCCTTGTTGTCCGCAGCTTTATTCACCAGGTTTACCAGTTTGCTTTGTACGGCCACCGTTTTGGAGACCACTTGGTTGACCTTCTGTGCCCTCATCAAGGACAACCGGCGCTCGGAGTCTTTAATCAGGACTCCATCAAGCTCCATCTTGTCATCAACCCACTTGTACTTCCGGGCAATGTACTTGATGGTGTTCTCTTCCATCCCCTGGGCCGCTGCCGCCACCAGCAGGTCCGCCCCTCTCATGTAGCTCTTATACACTTCATCGAGGGCGGCTTGATCCTCCAGACGGGGGTACAACTCATCTTGGAAACGAACAGGCAACTTGCGGGACGGGGTCAGAACTACGTCTTCTTCGTTCATGTCTTGCTCCCCACCTTTCTCAAAGAGGCTTGTGCCAATTTTACAAACTTGTTCCCTGTATGCACAAGAAACGATGTGTGATATGCACGGCACTCACCTTTTGCCAGGTCCGAGTCTTCTCCCGGGGACAGAGCATCAGAAATGACATCGTACACATGACAACATTCATGGACCACTGTGGCTCCAACCCCCTCGTTCACTATTGCCTTGCCCCGATTTCCTCCGAGGCCCAATGAAATTACGATTGGGTAGAACGATCCATATAACTCGTTCTTGTGAACCTCTATCGCGCAGTTCTCCAGATAATGAGTGGCACCTGCCCCCGGAGGAGCCGGGGTTATCGAGTCCTTGAAACTTTCACCATTGCTCTGCTTGAAGTCAGAGGCCCCGAAAAAAAAGTCCAATGCCTTTCTCATTGCCTTGTCCTCCTCCGCAGTCACCCACAACACGTGGTGATAGAAGTGGGCCAGCGGCACCGACATAAGTGCCCACCCCCTTCCATGTTTGAATTCATAAGCTTGTGTCAACTTCATCATTTTATTTATGCCCTTTGTTGTAACGTGTGATCAAAGCGTCGATCAGACTTGCTGATGAAATAGGGGGTAAGGAGTATACGAACTGATCAAACAGCTTAACTCTTTTGTAACTTTTTGCAAAAGATGTAACCACATGGCCTTGTTGGAGTGAAGAAGGGAGGGTGAAAATAAAATATTGATCCGCATACCCAACCTCCAGCATCATCCCGTCCGCTGGCCCACCAATGAAAAGACATTTCATATGATCCTCGCTGTCAGGTCATGCTCCTTCGAGCGTTTTACAATCTCCACCATGTAGTTCAGGTTTGCACGCATAGCGCTGACGAGTCTTCCCGACTTATCTGAGTTCTCCATCAGTGCATCGCACACCATGGTGATCTGTTTTTCAATCACCTGTGCGGCTCGAAGAGCATCATTCGCATCTAACTTCAGATTCCTACGTTGACGCCCCTTGGTGCAAAGGCTTGTATATCTGTCTCTGCATTGCTTGCAGAATATCTCAATACTCTCCGTACTGTTGCTTTTACCACAACATTTACACTTTTTCAAATCTTCCTTTCGCGTGTCGGTTGGATTGGCAACCTCAACTGGAGACTCGTCGGCACAGATTCTGCAAAACCCGGTGCCTTCGACCACTTCGTTTTTCCCACAGTTCAAACAGGTAATCTTCATGCCTTAAACTCCTCTTGTCTGCACACCCAGCGTGTGCCTTGTTTTTTCCATCCCTGGATCAATATCCTAACCCCGGGTACCCTCGACAGCCACGCGGCTGCCTTTATAGCTTGAATCTTTTTTCTCCTTGCTGGGACGTTGCCCCAACTTGTGGTCTGAATCAATAACAATTCAGGTGTCTCTTCGTTCACCGCGCATATGTCCACGAATCCGTACAGGTCATTTCTAACCCCCGCGAATGCGTTCCAGTGTTCCGCGATGCTACAGATATATCCTTTCTTTCTGAACATGTTCAATGTGAGCTTGGTGGTTGGGGCCGCAGCCTTCCTGGCTTTTGGTCCCATGCTCTCAATCATCTCGATATCAGGTGTTGCTTCCATCTAGCTCCTTGTGCTGTTCCGCCCACTTCTCCAGCATGTCCGGCTCCATGGTATAGTTCGTAAGACTTTTGACCGTGGTAACCTTGATCTCAAACCCATCGGCCTCCAGACTCATGAGCGAACGGCTCAGTTGTTTCGGGTTGACATTACGCTTCAGAGTGGATGACACCGACTCCAGGGCGGCGAGAAGCTCTGTTGCTGTCCCGCTAAATCCTTCGCCTGTATTTCTGAAAAGAATCTCCAGTGCCTCGATGACCTCTTGACCAAAGCCTGTCTGCAAGGAGAAGCTCATGGATAGTTTAGCATGTTGCAAGGATTTTGTACCAAAGCGATCATCCTTCAGATACTCGGGGATCTCATACTCGTACAACCATTTTGCAAAAGCCGGTAACTCCCGTACAACCAACTCTTCATTTTTCCCCCATTCCATTGTAGCCCCCTGCATTGGAGTGCGCCAGGTACGTTCCTCCCCTGCCGGGAGAAGTAAAAAACTAACCTTGTCCTTGATTGTTTCATCAAGGCCGGGGAGAATCTGCTTGTCGGCGGGAGAATCATTCAGAGTCACGATCAGCCGGTTCATGAGGGGCACGTCCGACGCATCATGATACTTTTGTTTGACTCTTACGACCCCGTTCGCCACATATGCTTTCACCCGGGCTTGGAATGTTCTAGCCATTTGGTGGTTGGACGATCCCTCGTCGTCGTCCACCACCAGCACTCCAGCTTTATTCACGTCATTGTTCCACTCCGAGGTCCCCTTGAAATAATCCTTTGCCTCGCTGAACCCTCCCATCAGGTTACCAACTATAACACGAGATGTGAATGTCTTGCCCGAGTTTGACGGACCACATATGAACAGCGCCTGTCCGGGGCTGGGCTTGAATTCATAAGATCTGCTGTAGAAGTACGACAACCATGAAATGAAATACTCAAGTTGAGTGCATAGCTTCTCCCCTTTCATGCATTTAACCGATGACTGAAACAAGCCTGTGATAACTTCGTAGATGAAAGGGAAAGCGTCATGGACCTCCTTTGAGTTCCACGCGGCCCCCTCTCTGAACAGAGGAGGTCCGGCTTTAGGATCTGTTACCTTGACAGTTGAGATGTTCAAAACCCTTTCGCCGTTTCGTCTCTTGTACATTCCTTGATTGTGGTACACGTAGCTAACTGTATCAGTCACTCGGTTGGTGGCTTTTATGCGGGTCATTATCTGCTCCACCGGGCTGGAAGTTTCTCCTTTGGAAACGGCACGGGAGAACCCCATTACCGCCAGCTCGCGGATGAACATATCCTTTGAGCTTGAATCAAAATCTCCTCTGTCATTCTTCATCCAGTACTTGTCTCTGTTGTCGAAATAACAATCCGACAACGTATTGTTGTACACCGCCGACCTGTGGCGTTCGATGAACTCCATGTCGAATATCTTCTCCCACGGGTAGAACCCGTCCACCCCGTTGGTGGTTACGTAAACACGGATGCCATCCTCCATTATGAGAGAACCGTTTTCACTATCGGAGGCTGGGTCCCAGAACCTCACACAATGTGCCCCGACTTCAAACTTTGGCACCCGCCCAGGCCAGCGACGATTGACCTCTTCCTGCACAGCCTCGAAAGGTATAGTGGATTTAGTCCCCACAACCTTCCTGCGTAATGCTTTGAACACGTCCATGTCCCACATCGCAAGAAGCTCAAACGGCAAAGGCTCGGAACCCTCGACCGGTTCCCACTTGCGACCTATCTCGAAGTACTGGGACACCCGGCAGGACGACTTGTCAAACCCGCTCTTGGTGCCGAATACTCTATCCGCTTTTAGAAGCTTGGCTAGTGTCTCAAGGAAACGATTCCCATGATCAGTCCCACACATTGATATCGCCTTTGAAAAATCCCACATGAGTCGGCAACGATCCTTGTTACGCGAGACCGTGAAATAAGTTGGGAGATACCCTCCTGACAGTTTCTTTTGTATGGTGGACATGGGGTCCTTGCCGAGCACACCCGGCTCCATGTCATAGTCCGCGAAAAATGCGTGCAAGGCACACACTGGGTTCACGGAATCATTGACCCTCATGTTCGGATTCTCCCCCTCCGCTCCGGAAAGGAACACATGGTCCGTGTTTTGATTCATAGACCATACTTCAAACTCCCCTTTGGAGAGGGAGTCATAAGGAGCTTTTGTCTTGTGCTCCCACGGCTTCGCCATTCTACCCGCCGTTGTGGCGGATAGGTTCTTGATATAAAAAAACATTGTGTGATAGTCCCTTGGATTACCCGATTACATTTTGAGATAACGGTCAAATACGCCGCTGTCCACCGCGAGCGGAAGCCCTGCCCCCCATGTCTTTGAAACATCACCTTCGCATAATATGTGAGGGATGTCAATAAGTGCCTCGTCTATGTCGGAGTCTGGCACTTCGAACACGATCTCGTCGTACACTGTCCAGTTTCTATCCCACGTGGGATGCTCCTTGCACACTTGCAGAGATCCCTGCTCCATGATGTCACGGGCTGTGGCTTGCGTGGCGTGCTGGGCTAGAATGCCGCCCCACAAAGGCGTCAGGTAGGACCCCTTTGTCGAACTGGCGAACAGTTGCTTTCTCGTTATTGTTTCATACTCTCCAGTTTCATTGTTCAGAACCTTCCTTGGCACCGCCTTCTGAGCAATGTCGAAGTAAGTCAGACGGCGTCCGGAGGGTAATACTGTTACAAATGTCTTGGCCTTCATCAATGTACATTGCGTGAAGTCCGCACCCATTTTGCTCCATAGGGAACATACATGCGTATTATGGTTGCGCCATTCCGACACCAGCCCTGTGGTTTCCTCCAGGGTCAGCACCATCTTGCCTTTGCTGTTGCGTTCCACAGTATCACGGAACTTTGCAGCCCCCATCCCAAACCCGAGACCCAGCACGGTGGCTTTCAGGGTGGCGTAACGCCATGTCTTTTTGAACTCGTCGGCTTTAGCCGGGGTATCAATCTCCTCCGGTTTGATTTTTTCAGTCAGCAAACCATACGCAATGTAGATGCTCTCCCCCAGTTCCCGGATCTTGTCCAGCAGCTTCACGTTGCCAGCGAGCCACTGAATCACTCTGGCTTCAATCTGGCAGAAGTCGAAGATTACAAACTTGTAACCTTTGCGCGGGATCAGCATGTTGCGAAGATTCACATCGAAGACCTCGTCCTTCGGAAGGTTCAACGGATTGAATATAGACACCGAGCCATGGGTTTCCTCTGTCGTTCCTGACGACATTCGCCCGGTCAAGGTGCCGAAGTACTTCAGGGAGAAGCGCAAGATATCTTCCTCGTCCACCGACGCCAGCATGGTGTTCAGACGGGCTATGTGGGGGCCAAGAGATGCTACATCAAGGCGAGCTTGCAGGACATCCTTTACAAGCTCCACATTTGCAATCGCCTTCTTCTCAAACAAGCCCGAGGACAGCTTCTTTTCTTCGGCCCATCGCTCCGCCGTGGTCTGCTTAGAGATTGGCACTTCATAGAACATTTCAGTTGGTTTGACCTGGTAGCCGCGTTTGGTGTCAGCTATCACCTCCGCCATATCGAGCCCGTCCTTCTTGTAGGACTTCGGTGGCTCCACATTGTTTCCTTTCAGAAAACGAGACAGAGATGCCGTGCTTCCGGGTTTGTTTTCCGGAACCCAGGGGAGAATTATTTCGGCTTCCTGTTTTTTCCTCTCCAGGGTGTCAAGCCCTTTAGCCACCGCTTCTCGATCTATCCGCACCCCGCGCCAACATGCGTCACGGTTTATCTTCGCTGCCTGTCTCTCCCAGTCAGGCCACTCGTCCGCCTTTGCCTTCCAGAGCTTGTAACACCATTCAGCGTCGCTCCCCGCGTACTTTATCAAGTCATCGTAAGAACCATCCCTTACGGTATCTGCAAGCGATTGACCATCCATGTTCGAACGGACAACCTTCGACAATATGACGCCGAACAATTCTTTGACGGCTCCTTTTAGATTTCGGGGCAGACCGAAATAAACTGCCATGTCGGCGGTGCAATGCTCGGTTCTTTTGAAGTCTGGAACCTTCCCCAGCTCCACCAGGCGAGCCAATACAAGTCCATCGAACGCCATGTTGTGCGCCACAAGGGTGCAATCTTCCAACGCGCCCCAATTAAATTCAGACGGGTCTCCTGTAAAAAATAAATCATTGTCCCCATGGATCGAGACAAGATAAGGGTCAAACTTTTCATGATGAACATAGTCCCATGGGGTCATGTTTCGAAGAGAGTACTTGTTCTTTGAATCGTAGAAAGTCTCAAAGTCAATTGCCACTAACGGCTTTTTTTCCTGCATCATATATTTCCCTGAGTCGGTCTCTCGCGGTAGCCAAGTTGCGGCGAGACGCTTCTCTTCTTTTCTGTGAAGATTCGTATCCAAAAATCTCATGCGACTTTCGGATGGTGAGCTTGAAGTCTGATAGATGTTTTGACATTTTTGCACGTCGCTCGGAAAAAAAAGGGCTCCAGCAACACGTTATCAGTGTGTCACTGGAGCCCAGTCATCAGTCAATCGTTTGCGCTACGGTCTTGGAGTTTGTGTAGTCTTGAAACAGTTGCATTCGACTCAGCCGAATGTTTTCACGCACTGCCTCCTTTGAAGCAATGTTACACCTCATATTAGCAATGTTCCTCACTTGTTCCTGTTCCGCGATGTCGAATTCCATCATCTTCTTCTTCATTTCTTCTTCGTTCATGGTCGTCTTCATTTCAGTTTCGTTCATTACAGAATCATCCTTCTCTTGGTTGCTCCAGTGCCGCAGGAATTGTATATCTGCGGCACTGGAGTATGGTCAGAACGGAGGCTCTTCCTCCTCGGCTGCAAAAGCTCCTTCCACCAGGTTTTTCAACCCTTCGGAGAAGTCATCGGGCACAGGGCAGACCTTGCCATTCTCGATCAGGCGACCAAGAACAACAGAGTATCCCTTGCGACCGGTTGCTCGCATGGATGCGAAGGAGGCCAAGGTCATGAAGTACTTGTCCACCCTTGCCTCGCTCAGGGGCACACCTCGTTCCCCTGCATCCTTCACCAGCATTGTGGACAGGACTCGGTTGACCGGGGTAAAGAACCCCTTGTCCGCCCGGAACACAGTGGGTGCATACCAGTTGCCTGATAGTTTCAGACAGAAGATATCGTCCTCCACTCCTTCCGGCTGGCGAATCAACAGATCCAGATACATGGCCTTCTGAATCGTTGGCCCAATGCTTTTCTCACCCAGTACGTTTTGCCAGTCTCCATTCAGCCCATCGGACAAGGCATCAGGAGGGACAGTGTCAGGGTGGTTAGGCACAGGTTGGTACTCGCGAGGGAGTGATCCGGGAACGTATTCCTTCGGCCATTCTCTCCAGATACGCCTGTATCCCAGTATGACTGCCACCACGGGCTTCTTGGCAAGAGCTAGTTCAAGGTATCGACGAGTGGCTTTTGGGCCAATCTTCATGCACAGCGCGTCACTGTGCATCCCTTGTTCACTGTTCTCCCCAACCCCGTATACGACTTCGAGTTCAGCACGCTCGAATGTAACCGGGGAACCATCAAACGCCGCCATCTCATAGGCAGGGCGGACTGCCGGTAGATTAGCTCCTTCCATTTCGCTCATTATCTCGGGGTCACCTATGTTATTTGTTTCTTGTGATGCCGGATTCAGCACCGTCTCATTGTTTCTTATTGCTTTTGCACTCATATTTCCATCGTCACCTTTTGTTCTACTTGCTCCTTGAGTTCAGCCCTTTTGTGAGGACATCGCCACCCGGCGAGCCTATTGGGGCTGAAAACGGAGCGAAGCGTAGCAGATAGCCTATTGCTAGTCCAGAAGTTTTTTTCCACCCACCTTCCGGTAGATGGGATAAGGGGCACCGTATTTCATAACCGGAGCTAGAATTTCATTTATCTTTTCTTTAGCTTCCGTTCGTGAAATGCCCTCTTGCAGCGATACGAACTCGATCAGTGAATCCATATGTATGTTGGCTATCTCCACAAATTGTTCCTCGGACAGCATGAATGTCGATGCCACTATGGCATGAGCCTCCGCCCTACGATCAGGATCTAGAGCACGTTTGCCACGAGACAGAGACACCTTCCACCCGGGAAGATTTTCTGACTCCCCTGGGTTTTCAATTGCCCACAACTTGTCCTGGTCCTTCCCAGCCTGAATGAATTTGTCAAGCCAGGCCAGCACCTCTCTTCGGTCGCTCCTTTCCTGGAGCGTAATAGGACCGGTAAGCATTCTTCTCGTGATCTGAAGGCTGTCTTCGTGGCGCACTATATCCGACACGCTGGCTGCCTGCCAGGGGCAACGTCCATTCCCCGAACACACGGCACAAGCCCAGCAAGGGAACCCAGGTTCGAATTCATCGCTGGCTCTCATCAGGATCTTTGTGATCCCGCTTCGTATCCTCTCTTCGTCAGTGCTTCGATGCAGCAACTTGTTGTAGCAGTCCGCAAAGACACGTGGTGCCGGGGCAAGCAGCAGGATGCGTTGGATCGAAGGAAAGGTCTCGAACAATGTAAGTCCATAGGCCTCCATTTGGATCTCTGCATCTGGCTCCGCCCGGGTGAACTTGTAATCGACGATGATTGCGTACTTGTCATCCGCAAAAGCGAGAAAGTCCAACCTTTGCTTTTTGTTCAGCTTGGACGAGAACTCGCTCTCACAGGCGTAGCACGGGTGGATTATGGCGTTAGCTGCCATGTTCCTCACGTCTTGTGGGTTAGCATATTTATCGATGCCGAGAGACAATACTTGCTCCGCCACGGGCACCATGGCCTCCACGAGAAGAGGACCATCTTCTGCACCGCCTATCATGGAGGCGGATTCCACCCAGTTTTCAGGTGGGTGTTCTCTTACAATCTTCTCGCACAAGTCATGCAGCCGGGTACCTTCGGCGGCAGCTTCCGCCATGCTCGCGTCCTTCTGGTCATAATCTGGTACATATCTCGGACAGCTTGCTAGTGCCTTCAGTCGTGATGGGCTGGTTGGTTTCAATCTTATATTCATTGGTCATCCTTGCGTGTTTCCAGAAGCCCCACAACCGCCTGGCGACTCCACTGGTTCTGGGTCTTGATCTCATTTTTCGCTTGGTTTTGCATTTCGTCTCCTTCTCGCATTAGCCGAGTACTATCCCTGTAACAACGTTTCCACGCTCTGCACGTCCGCTTGACAACATATCGCCGCAGCCAGTTTCCGACCCTCGGCGAGTCTGTCTTATCCTTCAACCGTCCTTTTCGTGCTTTCATAATTCCGTGACCGCCCAGTAAACGTGACGCCGCCGCTTGATCTGAAGCGCTTGCAGTTCTGCCGCTCCCTTTGCCGTGATCGTGTTTGTGGCAGATTCCGCTGCCAAGCGCTCGAAGCGCCTTTTGTCTGCGGTGCTCCACGCGGGGCGGCGTCGCGTCGTTGGAGAATCGTCCGCCCCTGTTGAGGCGCATCGGGTCCAGTCACTCATGCTTGGCCCCCTCCACGTTGTGTATTCTGTCCATGACAAACCGACGACGGTTCTTGCCCCGGCAACGGGTCTCCGGTGATCTTCGGGTACGGTAGCGGAGCATACGTCAAATCCAGATGGGAACCCACAGCAACGCACCTGCACTCGGGATTCCAAGGCGCATTGATACGTCCGCAACGTGGGCACTCCCACCCAATCGGCATCGAACAAGACGCCGGAGAACTTTTGTCTATGCCACTGATTTCACTCATGTTTTTCTTGTCTTTGATGGTCTCCGCCCTAATCGGCAGCTTCTCGACGCAGGCTTGCGTCCAGCCCTGGCCCTTCAACACCGAAGCGTAAGCGTATGCACGATCCCTCGCGTTCCACCCCCTAAATACCCTATCAAGAAGCCTTTCCTTTACCAAAGGATTCAAAATAACAACAAATGCCGGATGGCGCACCGGAGAATTATCACTCATACTCGGTCCTCCTCCTGCGCCGCCATGACCTCTAGCACCAAGGTCGGCGGCACTTCCGGCAGGGGATGCCAGTACATCAGAGTCGCGCCGGACGGCTGAATTCGGTAGAACATCCATTTGTGACAGAGATCGCTCCAGAACATCGCATTTATCACGAAACCGCCCATACAGGCGCAGAGCCCAAGGATAGTGGTCCCGTCTTTCGGAGCCGTGGCAATCGGCTTCCATCCATGTGTCTCGTCGTCAGGTGTGCTTGACTCGACCATTAGCCCCTCTACGGTTATCGTCGGACATGCGCTTTCGTCAAGCGGTTGCGACTCAACTACTTTTTCAATCGCTCGCTTCATTTTATATCTCGTTATATACTCCCAACCATAATCCACTTTTCGGTTTGTCATGGTAATTTGGTCCTCCGGTTGGCAACACTTTTTGGGTATCCAATTTGCATCAGCGCCTTACTCACATCCTTGTTATTGGCGTTATGATCGTCCTTCCACGCCACTCTGTAGTCATCCAAGTTCGCCCACGGATCAGTCGCAGGACGCCCCCCAAAATGATCCCACCAGACGATGCACGCTGCCTGAATGCGGACAATCTTATCGTCAACCGTATCAATGGCCTTGCGCCACTCTTCCGGAGTACGCAACTTTGCAGCGATACGCCATTTCTTCTCGATCAGTTTTTTCAGGATCACTGATTTTGACAGTTTCTTCATACATGACCAACCTTTCTGAACTTCTATTCTGCTTCGATAATTAACGCCGATACATCAATGATTTCGTAGCATGTGTCGCGCATATCCTCATACTCGGCCCATTTTCGCTCCCCGAAGCGCATCCACCAGATCTTGTAGATTTGAAAATGTGAACAAGTCATTGGAGTTTACCTCCGCTGCGCTCCGGAAACTCAATTCCAGCGTTGGCTTCATTCCGCTTTACCATCACGTCGACGAAGTTAAGGTGCGAACGGGCCGAGTCTATAAGCCCGCGTCCAAGGTCTTCGCGGATTCTGGCGAAGAGACTGTCGCCAGTAATACCTAGTAAGCCCAACACAACAGCGGGCAGGCATGTCGCCCGCCATCCCTCCCTGAAATCCAACCAGCGGCCATGCACCTTCGTATCCGCGAACCCCGCCGCCGTACCCTGCCAATGCGGACGAAGTCTGGATGGCCGCCCACTGTAGTAAGTCTCGCTCCCGATCATGGCCAGGAAGGCTGCCCTAGCCTCGCTTTGCGTGTCAGTTTCCATGCTCATCCTTTCCCCTGTTATGCAGCGGCGACGCCGGCCACGGATACACCCCATCGTCGGCTGTATTCTCATCCCAGTGTTTTTCCATCGCACCAGGAACGAACTCGCCTGGCTGAATCCCGGCACAAATCTTCCGCCGAGCGTGATGCTCGGCGTTGGAGATATTGACTAATTGTTTTGCAATCATCACAAGCCTTTGTGCCCCCCCGTAGCACAGATGCACTGGCAACTCCCGGTACCACACCCGCAGTTGTTCGCGTCCTGCTCTCATAATCTCATCGACCGAGGGGAACCCATCTTGGATGCAGGGTTCGACCGTATCCTCATTCCGCTCCGCAGTACGCTTTTCCCATGTCCGACTCATCTCTCGCTCCACACCGCCTTTGGTGTTTCCGTCGTCCTGTTCCTCCCTGCACCCGTCGGACGGGTAGCACCGGGCGCAGTCAAGCGCCCCGCACAGCCCGTCCGAACACCGGATGCGCTCCGGCTCGCGGAACTCCCGCTCCAGGTCGGCGCGGTCGTTCGCCGCCCAGTTGTCCTCTTGCGATAGGTTCATGGATTCGAGTCCTTTCTGCCCGGCGCGTTGACGCATATCTATCACGCTGTTGGATTTCAAAAGACCATCATCGCGAGCCTTAAGCACCCAATACGCCTGTTGTATCATCGCCGCATCCGCCTGAGCGATGCGGACGGCCCACGTCTCGAACGGGTCTTGCGGCATATAGTTGGTCGTGCTTCGCTCTCCGTTCAACCATGCTCTGGCTTCGTCAATGTTCATTGTTCGCCTCCTCGCAATCCGAACAGACCGAGCAGACCGTTCCGAGCCCCATGTTGCAGCGGCAGCACCGCGTCCGCTCGCATTGCTCGCATCGCTCGCTGACCGGGTTATCCGGCGTGATCTCTGATCCGCAGCATTCACATTTTTCCATCTCTTTTTCTTTCCTTCTTGCTGGGGGAACCCAACAAGAAAACGGAGCTTACCTATGGAAGCTCATTTTTGGCGTTCGCAGTATACAGGCAATCCTAGCGTTAAGCAAGTCGCGAAGACCCTCTGCCTCTGCCTTTGTCGCAACGTGGAAGCAATGCCCCCACCTGTGCTCCCCGATCTCTCGGACGGCCCACATGTCGTAGTACGCGAGATCGCAGAAACACTCCCACTTCTTCAGCAGAACGGAATCATAAATACCTTCTGCTTTATATTGTTGCCAATAGCGCAGCGCCTCGGCTTCCGCTCGTTCATGGTCCAGGCTCTTGATAGCCCAGCACCCGAACTTGCAACTGAGTCGCAACTTTCCATCTTTCATCACCTTCCGATTGATGCAACGGTCAAACATTGATTTCATTCTGTCTCCTGTAAATATGATGCCTCTATCGGGATTGAGGGGTATAAACATTGCAATCAACAATCCCCACTGACGCTATCGAAGCCATATCGTGCGAGAAACCGGCATTTCCCACGAGTTCAAGTGCATTTGTCACCGCCTCTCGTACACTTTCCCGCATTCTGTACTCGCCGGGGTCTCCCTCGACGAAGTCTGGGGAGCCGTCATCAAAGTCTATTTGCGCCGTCACCAGTATTTGCACTTCCATTTTATTTCACTCCTGACCAAATTGCCGACCATAAACGATGGTGTGATCCAAGAAGGATGCCTTGGCAACGTAGCCGCACCATAGGTCGGGCTCGGTTTCATCGTCGTCGTCAGCGGATAATTGCAATGTCATATACCCCAGTGTCGCATTGGGTGCGGTCTTGCGTGCTTCGTCCAGTAATGCAAATGCCTTGTCAGGTGGGTCGATTGCCTTGTGATCCTCACCACAGGTGTCCCATTCCCAACCTGGCCGCTCGGCAGCAAGGCGTTCATCATCATAGATCTTCTGGCACTCGATGCCCTCAGCCATGCATCTCTGGAGCCGATTGCTTCCGAAGTCCGTGATCCATATCTTCATCTCCTCTTTTAGTGCCGCCTTTTTAGCGGCTGTTTTCGCCACCTCCGCTTCATATGAACGGAGTCTTTCGGCGGAGTCAGCTCTTCCCTTGGCGAGGTATTTCTCCTGCTCGGCTTCTGCTTTCCGTTGAGATGCCTGTAATTCTTTCAGAATAGGTACAGCATCATAGGTGGAACGGAATGTTCCTGTTTTTGTCACCTCTTTTTCAAGGTATTGCACAATTGCAGTGACAAGTTCGCTTGGCCCACAGCAAGAAATGCCACTGATTCGGGTTTTTCCATAATGAAAGAGAGATCCATCGGGGCGTAGCCGCATTCCGGTGGCGATCCAGTCGGAGGCCGGAGCACAAAACGTAATCTCTTTTGCCTCCTCTCCTATGACGGGTCCGTATTTTTCGATCCATGCCAGTAGTTGCTGTGGTTCGGAGGGAAGGAGGTTGGCTTTGACTGCCTTTACTTTGAGTATGGCTTGTAGCTGGGTTATGGTTGATGTGTTCATGTTTTTCTAATGCTTTCTGTAAACGGTTACCTTGTGCGCTGTTTTCCAGCACTTGAAGCAATTATTCAGTAAGCAGGAATGGGGTTTTCCATTCATGGTTGCTGGACAATTCACGAGAGTTTTGTTTCTTGTCACCATGCTGAAGGAGATCATGTTACCACGAATCATTGCCTTTATCAATGGGTAATTGTGCAAAAAAGACAGATCATCCAGGGAATCACCTATCAGAGGTGCTCCTACTTGTATGATCAAGTTCTCTGGGATCGTGTCATGGGTGATGAATTCCTCAAGGATGCTAAGGGATTGGGTGGGTAATCTGAAGATGGTGTCTGGACACATCCTGGCGACGGATGCTATCGCGTCCATGTACTGTATTGTAACAACATCTCCGCTGTCGTGCCATCGGAATAGTTTTTGGCTTCCTTTCGAGTAATGATCAAGGAGTAGTTTCATGGCGTCCAACCAGAGGGTGCAAGCCTCGGGGTCAACGGACAGTCTTCTGACAATTTCAAGTCGTCTATACTGTGCATTTATTATCTTATCGAATACATATCTCCCTCTTGTGGCATAGCAGTGGTTGCATATCGCATCAGGAGACATGGCGCAACGGGCTGCATATCCGGGACATGATGTCCTGGCAGGTAGTGAATAGGAGAACCAAGGCATTTTTTCTGTGCGAGATAATCCACCGATGATATGTTTGGCTTCTTTTATGTTCATTTTATTTTTTCTTCGAGCGTATTTTCAACTTATTATTCTTCCTCTTCCTCTTCCTCTTCCTCTTCCTCTTCCTCTTCCTCTTCCTCTTCCTCTTCCTCTTCCTCTTCCTCATCTCTTTCTATTCTGTCCACCTCCGAGCTGTCATAATATTCGTTTGCTACTTCTGTCAGTTGTATTTCTGAATCAGTCCAGTCATCCAGATCACATTGGTAGGCGATTGGATCAACCTCTTTCAATACCCGGGACGGGCTCATATTGGAAAATATTCCTCCTACATGGGTGAAAGAGAAACATTCATCCAACATTTCGTCATACTTTTTTTCAAGGTCAACTGGGCAAAGGTCTTTTTGGATTCGTTCAATCATTCGTTCCGTTAACATAATATCCTTTTTCCAAATCCTCTACTGCGTGGTTGTAAAAGTGTTCGCCAGATGTTTTGTAGTGGAACATGACGAGTTCAAGCATCTCGGGGGTCAGATGGAATGATAATACTTTTTCCATGTATGCAGCATGGTTTTCCACAAGCTGCTTGGCTCTTGTCTTTTGGTTTATGAGAATAATAATGTGCCTTGTTTTTTTAGATTGTCGAGAGCAAAGCCTAATCTGGACACAAAGCTCGTATCGTCCATGGTGATCGAGAAGAACTTGTCTGCTTCCACATTATGAAGAATAAGATCCAGTGCCTGCGAGAATCTGTCCGTCCATTTAGGGTATAAAGGAAGCGGGTATTTTTCTCTCCGATTACCAAACTGACTACTAACTTTCAATCTTGTTCTGAAGGTTCCCGCTTCCTTTATCACATGATTTGGAATTAATTGAATCAAGTATCCGAGAGTTTTACTATCGGAATTGGAAAGTATTTTCTTCATAGCGGCATACTTTTCCTCCTCTGGCTGCCTATCATACAGGTCCAGCAAGTCATGGAGAGAATCGGTTTGAATAGCTTTAGCTGGGTCGTTCATAGGATATATCCTGCTCCAACATATTTTCCACTACGGAGGGCGCGGTATCGACGATGGCGAAAGTTCTTCTGATTGTAATTGGCTGTAATTTTCCTCAGAAAACCTATGAAGTCCGCCAGACGAAAGGGGACTGGTGCCAGCATTGAATTATGCAGGTCGATGTTACGATAGTTCCTATCCTTGCTACTGCCTCGGAGAAACAGAAAGATATGAATCTTGTCCTGTGTTTTTGCAAATTTCAATATTGCAAGATCGGGCAAGGCACCACTGACAATTTTCACAATGGCATCATGGGTCGGCCAGATAGCATTTATGATTATTTTCTGGTCTGCTTCCAGGTTACAGGTGGATTCCTCGTCCTGACGAACAATGGTAAGTGTTCCGTCTTTTGAATTGTGATGCAGAATGATCATGATATTGTTTCTTTTCGGGTTGTGAATGGGTTTAGGTCGTCGTCGTTGAAGGCTTCAAGATTTGCCACCTTGCGCTCCAGCTTACTGGCAACTTTTTCCTCAACAGTTCCTGCTGTGAGAATTATGCGTTGGATGGCAGTTGTCCCTCCAATCCTGCGGATACGACCCAGGGTTTGGATAAGTTCATCGGCTCGGTAGCTTGGGTTGATGAGAGACACTCTCGGTCTTTCATTGTGTATGTCGTGAAGACTGAGAGCAACTCCCCCAGCTTGTGTCATGACAAGCATTATTGGTTGTTCGTTGGCCTGAAAGGCCCGAATGGATTCTGTACGTTCTTCCTCTGATTGTCCTCCGTAGATTTGAGGGAGTGAAGGGTGGGTTTTCAAAAGCATAGCCGCCATACGCTTGCGAGGGGCGGTGAAGTTGATGAATATTGGGACGGAGAATCCATCCTCCACCAGCTTTAGCGCTTCTTCCACCAGCATGCGAGCCTTTACAAACTCGATTCGCTCCCTGCATCGGTTGATGTCGGACAAGGTTGATCCTGTTGGGGATTTCATCTTGTCTGACATGTCTGCGTAGGCTTGGGTTATCTCTTTTTCCTCTCTTGCGTTGGTGTCGAATAGAATCACTTCAACAATTTGTTCCGGGAATCCCGGAATGTCGGACACTCTGAGCCCCTGCATCTGTCCTTTGGTTCTGACCCGGATTCGAGCCATGAACTCCACTGCTTTTTTCTTGTTTCCAGTAAATACCAGACGTTGCTGCGTTCTCCCTCCGTGCTTCCTTATCAAGCTGTTATTGAGGGAAGGCACATCCTGCCAGGAACAGCCATTATCAAGACAGAATTGTCTAAAAGATGGCATGTTGAATCCGTGCAATCCCAAATGGAAACCGGTGGCTCTCATTTTCAACGGAGTCTCGGCCAGGGTGGCCGACATTGCCAGCAACTTTACTGGGTACGCTTTAAGTCTTGCACAAGCTTCTGTTGTAAGGCTCTTTTCTCCTGATGCCCCACGGTGGACTTCATCCCACACCACAAGAGTGTCTGGGGGCAGGCTCCAAGTGCGGGATATGCGATTGAACCATGGGTTCTTGTTTGAAGTCACCAGGTTTTCCGGGTTTGTGATACCAAGAATCGTAACTTCGGGGATGGTGCTGGCCACTGTCAACCACTGGGAGCGACTGCTCTTGGGGGCTATGATCAAGATTGGCATCTTGAGGGTGCGTGCTATGGCCAATGCGGTGTAGGTTTTACCGCTTCCAGTGCATCCTGCATCAATGAAAACCTTTCCTTTTCTCAAAGCCTCCACCGCAATGTCATGTTGAGGTATCTGGAATGGCTTTAGCTCAAACACGTTTACTCCTTTCAGAAAGCAACTTGACCACCCCCGGAGTTGGAGGTGGTCAAGTTGCGGGTTAGAGCTTGATTCTTCTAACGGACAAAGGAAAAGAATTCAATCTTTATTTTGTCCGTCTCGTCCTCGACCTTGTCTTCTTTCTGCTCAAAGGCGGAAGAGTAAGGATTACTCCCTTCGGCAACCCCTCCCCCCACCAGGGGACCTTTGCATTCACAGATAACCGTATATGCACAGGTACGCAGCTTCTTGAAGTTGCAATCCTTCGGGATTGATACAATGTCTGCCGGGTCCACCATGACGATTATAATATGACCACCATCGTAACCAAAGCCCCTGGCGTATTCCAAAGACCCTACGTGGAAGCCCTTGTCGCACCCCATGTCGGCATTGTCGCACACTGCATTACGTGGCATGATGTGAGATTTGCCGGGGTGATTGTCGAAGGACCGCGAGAAGTAGTCCAGGTAGTTTTCGTTCACTGCCTTGTACCCGAGAAAGAATCCCTCCGGGGTGATCGGCATGTTGCCATGTTCGAGGAATTGGTAGGATTCCTGAACTGCACGTTGACTCGGATTCAAGTTCAGACGATCAAACATATTCACAAGGAACTTGTAAGGCACACCTGTCTGGTAGCAGTCAATTACACGTTTTGACATGATGTTCGGCAGGGCGATGCCAAAACGGTATACCGTGTCATCCTTTATGTGAAGCTCCTCAATTGAGTATTGACCAAGGCCCCTGTTCAACGTTGTGAAAGCGGTGATTGCCTCTTCATCGGGCTTCTCCTTCTTCAATTCCTCCAGTATCATCTTAGCCTGAGTGGATGAGCGGGGGAGCGTGATGGACTCACCATTGAGAAAGAGGCTGAGTGAGTTCTTGGTGATTGTGTATGCGATCATTCCTGGATTCCTTTTATGTTCATCTGTGATTTGAGATAACGACGAAACTGTTCATCGTTTTTGATTGCTTCTTCGAGTATTGTGTCTTCGTTGGTAGGTCTTGGGATGTCAAAATGCCTGCTAAGATATTTTGACAATTCAAAACCGCTGTCCAGCATGGGCAAAGTCTTCGCTATCAGGGCGAATGCCTTTGCCATCGGGTTTGCGGCATAACCTGTTCCGGATATATACCACTTGGTCATTCTTCCTTTCTTTCCTCTGCACCAGTCATTTGGAGAGAGGCCCAGACGTTTTAGTCCCTTGTTCAAGGAGCCAAGACCGTCGGCCAGGTGGGCCAGAATAGCTTTCCAATGATCAGTTCTTTCGTTTCTCCCTTCTGGAATTTCGTCGAGCCATTTAGTCATACGGCGCAGACGTGTCTTGTTGAATTCAGGTTGACATAGAACTGAATAAGTCTTACTCAGGGTATTACCGTATAGGCGGATTGCTTTCAGGTCCATTTTTGCAAACGCAATTGAATTTACATGAGAATATTCCCTCTTGCAGCAGCAGTCTGCAATCAGTGTCTCCTTGTTTATGATATGAGTTGTGACGTCCAGCAAGAATTCCCTCTTGAGATAAGAGAACAATTCCACGAGACCCTTGGCTGGCTTGGGTTTCACCTGGCCCACAATCTTCAATCCGTATACAGGTCCGGTGATAAACCCTTGTTTGCGAAGGTATTCCACCAGATCGGACAAAGATTTCGGACCTATGAAGTCATTGTTCAGCATCAAGGCTTCAAAATGTTGCAGGTACACGAAATATGCACTTGATACATCTCTTCCTCTTTCAACTTTGTTCCACCAGATACCGTTACTGTGTGCCATTCCTTCTGCCGGGGTTTCACGAAGCTCAACTAATTTTGTGCTTGCGTAGTCCTCTCTTTTCGGATAAGTGGTCCTCTTCCTCTTCTGTTTCCCAAATAAAGGGTTGAATATTTTATTGAAGAATGTATAATCAAAGTATAAAGAGTCTGCTAGCACTTCAGCTAGCTCCTCCACCTTGACCACAGGAATCCCACTTCCTTCGAGCCATGGGATTCTTTTCAGGTTTGCCTTCCCCAGCACTACCACATATACATTTTTTGCAGTAGCGAGACTGGTATAGAATTTTGTGAGGAGTTTGGCCGCAAGCTTGATCAGCTCGACTTCACTCTGCTTTTCATCACCGGTTGTTAGAATCAATAATTTTTCAGAGTGTCTGGGAAGGAAGTTGTAGTAATTCTCCTTCTCCGAAAGAAGAAGTTGTTGATTTACACGTTCTTCCGTAAACATATGGTTTATGGTAGAATTATTCCCCCCTATGGTGCAGTCGGAGTAGTACCTTCCGGAAGAGCTTATCTTCAGGTAGGAAAACCGAGATGTACAATCTGCTGGAAAGTTCAGACCTTTTTCTCTCAGCCCTGCTTCCTTAAATTCGATACTGAATTGCGAACAGATCGAATATTTTTCCAGCAAAGGGCAAGTGGTTATAAATTTCCTTGCTTCTTCCAGGAATTTCACGCGCATTTCCGGCTTATGAAATTCATTCAATATGCTCGACAACACTCTCTTTGTGTAAACAGAGTAGATCAACTCCTCCCGTGATGGAGCAATTTGAACAAATCCAATTGGTACGTCAATTGTAAATCCGGTTGGAAATACATTCTGTTTTTCGATGTCAAGCTCGTTCATCTTGAGCAGGTAACTGGCTCCTCCCACGATTATCGTCTCATGTCCCTCGAAAGGTGGCGGGTTATAAATTCGGTAGCTGATTTCATATCCCTTGTTGTCTATCACCATGGGGACCGTCAGCTCCAAGGACGGTGGGTTTCGCTTTTCGATCACGTCTTCCAGGTTTGAGAATTCTATCTTACCGGGAAGAAATCTCACAACCCTATTGATGTCTTTGCCCACGTCTCCGCTGTAAAGATCGTGTTCCATGGGGATTCGTACCAATATTCCGGACTTTTCATCCGGATCACAAGTAGTGAACGACACGGGTTTCACTCTTCCCTGGTCCTTCTCGTTCAGATAACAGGACCATACTTGCTTGGTTCCCTGGAAATACACTTCATAGATGAAAGAATCTGTGATGGCAAAACCACATTTGCATCCTATCCCAAATCCCCCGATCATGTCATTGCTGCCGCGTTTGTCATCGCCGCTGGCTCCATAACCGAAGAGGTACTTCTCCGTGTCCTCTCTTCCCATGCCATTCCCAAAGTCTCTCACCTCGAACCAAGGTTCATCCCGTGTCGGGAGATGAACCCGGATTGCCTCATCCGTGTTTCCTTTCGCCTTGTGGGCATCGAGTGCGTTGGCAATGTATTCACGAAACACCGCTCTCCGGGGTTCGGAGTACAGGTTACGGAGAATCGAGCTGATGTGATCGACTGTTTCCTCGTCCTGGCTGATGGTGTATTTCACTTCGTCTTCCGGGAGACCGGATGACGAGATCGTGTTGGATGGTTTGTTGTTAATCATGTTTCCTTGTTTCCTTGTTTCCTTGTTTCTATCACTTGGTGGAGGCTACTTTCACCGAAACTTCTTTTTTTGTACCACACACTGTACATCTACCAGCAACACCATGTGAACTTTTGCATTCGTTCATGACACGCACTCCATATCCGTACTTCTTGTTCTGAAACTCTGCTGCCGGAACGCGAAAATCTCCGCATACGCATTTGCCTAACATGTGAATCTCCTGTTGGTTTATTGTTCTGAAAAGGGAAAAGAACCCCATTGCTTTGCAAAAGCTGTGGCAATTCCGGGGTATGTTCTGCTTCTTTCCATACCCCTGTTGGGGCCGGGTGGTAGTAGATGTACGCGGTGGTTTCGTTCCGGTACGAGATTGGTAGGGGTGATGGGGGGTAGGCCATGCAGCCAGAGACAAGTTGCCTTGGTCTCTCCGTGTCCATGTTGCCATGGGTGGATTATCTGGGTGTAAGGCACCTTGCCTATCAGATTTCTGGCGTACTTGTGCATGATCGGGTTTTCTATCACATGGGGGTATTGTAGTTTTAAAAACAACTTGAAGAACTTTGCCGCAGATTGTAGATTATCCCACCTTTCTTTGTTTTTGGTCTTGTCTTCACTAAAGAACCAGCGTACGCCCGAGTTGCAAAGATACGTGCAGGGTGGGTGAAATATCCCAATGTCCCAACTGCTGTGTAATACATCTCTGACATCACATTGCATGTGGTAAGGAGAGTTGTCTTCCGCTGGAAGAATGTCACACGACCATGCGTTGTGACCCAATTCCCGAAAGGCATTGCGCACCACACCTGAAAATTCACATCCTATTAGTACATTCATGAGCTTTGTTTTATATTATCTGGTGCTCCCGGCTGGACTTGAACCAGCGACTCGCATCTTATAAGGGTGCCGCTCTAACCAACTGAGCTACGGGAGCTTTAATTGGTTTTTATATGCCGGTATATTTTGATTGGGGTTTCTTCCCCCTTACCGTGGTCGTTCCACCACAAGGGCCGCATGTTCCGGCTATGTAGCCTGTAAAGGTGTCGTAATTGAACCGACCATTTTCCGACTTACAAAAATCACAAAGAGTTTTAATTTGTTTATCTGTGAATTTGTAGTCCGCACTATATTTGTTGTGACATATAATGGCATTGGCAAGAGCTATGAAATGTTTTTTAGTCATTGACTAATTTCCTTGTTGATTTCTCCTCTTTCCCGAAGAAGCTGTGATCGGTAGTTGCAAGGGTCGTCATGAGTGTTCTTTTTTATTCTCCTGTTCAATTCCTTCTTGATGTCTCGTGCCACTTGCCCCTTCCAGGTGGATGCATTGCAGAGGAAGTAGGAGACGATCATCAGACCGGAGTCCATGAAAAATGTATCCTCTATGCTTACCATCTGCATCATGGCGTCGAGGTAGGGTACTGCTGCGTGGTTGGTGTTGCCACCCCAGTCTTTTCGGATCTCGTTTGCAATTTCTCGCAGGGTCATGTCTTTATAGTTCATTTGTTCCTTTACGTCGGGCAGCACGGATTATCGAGGCCTCGTTTACCAGAATGGTGAAACCAAGGGTGAGGGTGAGACAGTTGTGCTGATGAATGAGTTTCAATGCATCATCATACTTCAATCCTGTCTGTTTTGCAAGGTCGGCGAGTTTTACATATCCTTTTGGCAAAGGTCCTAGATGCGGGTGTTGCTCAAAAAATTCCTTTGCCGTGTTTTTGAACGTGTTGTTCTCCACCGTGTTTTTTCGAATGTCCGGTGGATCGTTCAGAATATCATTTCTTGCCGAGTCCACAATGGCGACTAACAGATTGCTGTAACCTGTATTAACAGCTTGTTGTTTTGTGTTTGTCATCGTTCTTGATCGTTTTCTTGAATGATTTGTTGGCGGCAATGTGATGAATTACAATGCCTTCCGGGTTCATGAAACCCGAAACGGCTCGGCTACCTTCCTTGCTTAGTGCCCATAGGATCAGGTCAATAGGCATATCATCAAATGGCCCATTCCATAATATTGGTACAAGACCAACGCACGCAGGGAGTATCTCATTTCTGCGCAATACGTCAAACTCCGTACTACCTTTAAGATAGTTGACCACTTCTCTAACAGTGTCTATTGTGCATTTTGCATATTTAGACAATGTAATAAATGTATTAGAAGGGAATGGCTGTACAACAAGTTGGGATGGATGAGTGGTCCAACGCATGACATTGAACAGACTGAATCGTTTGTCATCGTCTTTCAGATTGTATTTGCGCTGGATTCCTCCTCCCCACCACTCCCCGAAGTGTCGTCCTGGCCCCAGTTGCAGCAGCTCTTCCTTGTGGGCATGCGCCCATTTACTGAACTTGTAGTGATCATCGTCAGGAGTTATCCATCTGTTCTTTGATCCGGTAAGGAATTCTCCATCTTCTCCAATGAATATGCTTACATTGGTACCATCGAGTTTTTCGGTGATTACCGCTGTTCGACTGTATCGAGGGATTTTTGGGAATCTTGTGAACTCTGTCATACTTTTTCCTTTTTTTTCGAGGCCGAGTGTGGCACGTACGTGCTGCTCGGGGAAATTGTGTTCCATGAATGCACGCTCGTCTTCATTACGCTGCAATGCAAGGCGTACTTCCCACGTTGCTCCGGGGATGTTGGGACAGTATTGTGCAAGCCAAGCGGCATAATCTGCATGCTTATGGTTTAAACATGCATCTGTAGCTTTAGCAAAGCTCGCCTTGCCTGACGGGAATTGTTCTTCGAAGAACGCGATACCGCTTTTGCACGCATCTATTGACTTGAGAAGTTTGGTTGTGATCATGGGTTTGGGTTTGGTTTTCCTTTCCCGAGGGTGGCACGTACTGGTTCGGGGAATAATTCTGCTAAGGTTTCACGCTCATCGTCTGTACGCTGCAATGCAAGGCGTGCCTCCCAGGTAGCACCGAGGATATCCGGGCAGTATCGTGCGAGACGTGAACGATCAAAGTTGCTTGTTTGTAATTCCAAACGTACTTCCCATGTAGCATCGGGGATGTCCGGGCAGTAGATGGCAAGGTTTGTACGCTCTTTGTCTATACGCTGTAAGGCAAGACGTGCTTCCCAGGTAGCGCCAGGGATGTCTGGGCAAAGACGCGCAAGACGTGCGCGGTCCCTGGAATATTGCTGTAGCGCAAGACGTGCCTTCCAGGTGGCACCGGTGATGTCAGGGCAGGCGGCGGCAAAGAATGCGAGATCCCCTCCGCCTTGTATTAGTGCTGTGGTGCGTGCTTTCCATGTTGCATCGGGGATGATTGGGCA
>Ga0307928_10000661_pt1 | contig 25943 bp, 44 predicted proteins | sample AceLakmetagen232_FD_201815 | JGI IMG/M metagenome (GOLD analysis project Ga0307928, IMG submission 201815) | Saline water microbial communities from Ace Lake, Antarctica - #232 | ecosystem: Environmental > Aquatic > Non-marine Saline and Alkaline > Saline | place: Antarctica: Ace Lake... | reverse complement strand
AGAAACCCTGCTCACCTTCCGTGGTATCTTCCTCTTGTCCGCTGACAAAAGACTCGGCGATTTCAGTGATCTGCTCGTCGCTAAGAGACTCGATGTCGACGCCCTGGCCTTCCAGGTACTCGACGAGGAAGTCTCCAGCCCGCGTAAACACCTCTCCAATGATATGGTTTATTCGCTCAGTCTCGTCCATTTCGCTCCACCCTTCGGGGATTTTTCCCAGTATCTCCATGGCGCTCCTCCTACGCTTTGATTGTTTTCTACGTATTTGTTTTATGAAAGGGATGCGGCAGGTCGAGTTGCATCGCCGAATGTTACAAAAACCCACCACATCCCCGTTCTCGAGTTATCTAAATTCCCGGTCAGGCAGTATGTATTGACAGGTATCGTACAAATTCTGGCAATCCTCCAGCTCACACCTTAAGGTGCCAATCTTTCCGTCCAGTAGTGCAATTTCATCCTTGTCCGCTCGGTGTTCCATCTCAACAGCGTAGAGGGTGTAGGCAAGGGCTACGAAGAATAAAAGCATAAGCGAAAGATTTACGAAGAATCCTTTGCTTTTTCTATTGATAACCACGAGGGCTGTTAAGCTGCCCAGAACAGCAAGCCATGGCAGCATTCCTAGCGCGAACTCAACATATCTCATCGAGGCTTCCTTCCTAGTACAGTTGTATTTTGGTTAATAGGTGCTCACATAGCACGTCTGCTTCGCGCTGTAGATCTTCGACGGAGCCATTGTTGTCGAGCACCGCGTCGACGTTTAATGTATCCATCTCTACTTCACTTATGTGAGAAGCTTCCTCTCCCTTTAGCACCAGTTTATCCCTCTTTACCCGCCACACTTCGTCGCAGATAGCTGCTTCGTTGCTGTACCTGACGTCGGATATAACGACCAAACGGCTCAGGGTTCCCATGATGTCTATCTGCACGTACCTAACCCACGCATTCTCGTCCACTTCCCTAATCTTCGTACCGACGCTTTGCAGTAGCTTCCGCCCTGTGGTCCCTGGGAAAACCTCAGAAGTCTTCTCTTCTAGGGTCTCTACGCGAGTGTCCCAGATAGTCTTCGTTATGGTGCGTACCGCTCCGGCAAAGGACGTAACCATCACTACGTTATCCCCCTGTATCCTGTCTGAAATCCTCTTGACGATCAAGGAACAGAGCGTGCTCTTGCCTGAGCCCGCTCTGCCCGCAATACCTATGACGTATGTGTCGTTAATGACGCGCCTCCTTTTAGGACAGTTGTTCCAGTTTCTTTTTCAGTTCTTCGCCTCTAACCAGCAATTCTGGGTTCTTCTTAATTTCATCCAAGCGAAGCAGCGCAATTTCATGGTCGATTCTGTCGTGCTCACTGATGGGTATCTCTGAGCCTTCGTACTTCTCTCCCCCGACTTTGAATCGACCGTACCCTGTGTGTTCCGAGTGGTTGTTAGGCGCACCTCTTACCAGGACTGATTTTGTTATGCTGTAGTAGGCGACCTGCTCTGGGTCGAGTACGCGTGCAAGATCATCGTGAGCGCGCTCTAAGTCCATGAAGTCGGCCAGCACGCCGTTCTCCGGCCACTGGAAGTAGACACACATTATGTTCTTACCCATGAACAGCTCGTACAGCGTAATGGATACGGTCCAAACTCTGCTGACCTCTGACGGTCGTTCTTCCGCCTGTTTTCTGTTCAACGCGTTGACCAGAGTATCGGCGATCTTCTCTCTGTCTTTCTGGGTAGGGCCCGCAGAGTTATGAATGTCCAGGAAAGTCCCGGTGGGTCCTTTGATCTGCACTAAGCCGTCCAGGAATGAATTTTTTCAGGCGTCGTATATACGGGACATGAAGAATGGCGTGAGAAACTTCATGAAGCGCTGTCGAGCGACCTCGATGAGAGCGACCGTCCTCATGCTCAAGGGAATCGTATTGATCCTCCTCTATTAAGATATTGATTTCGCCGTCGCCATCAGTGAGCGTTATTCCCTCGTTTTGCCCCATAGTTTCAACACGCCCAGGCTGGGTGTGAATATTGAGCCTAGGCAAAATATCATCAATGAGGTGAAGGACATCGAGCCTTCCAGGTCGCTCCAGATGGGCGGGCATGTACTCTGCGAGAAAAGCCTGCGCAACCGCATTCAATTGACGAATTGAAACAGGGGGCATCGGAATTATTTTTTCTTTTCCAACAAAATCACTCATCGTCAGGCCCCTGTAAAATTTCCAGAATTTGTTTGAGCTCTTCATCTTCAAGCCTGTGATCCTCCATGCGTCGCGCAAGCACGAGTCCGACCTCGGAGTAAAGCTTCGGCTGTTGAGAAAAGTTCAGCTTATAATTGCCGACGCCCATAGCCAGCTCGCGAAGCTTTTCCAACTTCAAGCCTGGTATCGCCATCACAAATTTCCCCCAATGCTCCTCCTGCAAGGGTTTAGCTACGCCGCGCTCGACCTCGGCGATATAAACGTGGGACAGCCCAACTATATTGCTTAAATTCCTCAAGCTGATTTTATTCTCCCCGCGCATTCGCCTCAGGTAAGACCCAAAAGTTTTGTCCATGTCATCCATCGCCCGGCTCCTTTCACGGCTCATTGAGCCTGTTAGTTTGTTAGCTTACAGGCTTACGCGAGCGTTGTCAAGGGCCACACGCCTTTTTATTCATGTGAGAAAAACTGAGCTTTGAAGGGAAGTGATTTAGACTTTTATATCCTTGCAACTTCCCCACCTTCCTCAAATCCCCAAGCACCGTTAATCCACGCTTTGAACGGCCACGGATACATCCCTTTTCACGACGGATTTCAATCGCTCTTCGAGATTTTCCTTCATCGCTTTCAGAGAAAGCGGATCTCCTAAGTCGTACTGGTGGCTGTCAATCATTTCGATGATCGAAAATTCGATCTTCTCTTTGCCCAACTTGTCGGCCAGGATAACGCTGATGTCCACGCTGAAAGACGGCTCCGGATCCTGATGAACAGTGACAACCAATTCCGGCTTATGTCCCGGCCTTCCGTGGATTTCCTTTCGGTATCTATCAACCTCTGAGCGGGGGAGCCACCAATCCCGACCGTGTTTGTGCCCTTTCAAGGTGTCGTATTGACAAAGCACCTTCACCGTTTGAGGTTTTAATCTGACCTCCTTCGCAAACTCACCAACTGTCATCAGGTTCATTTTTATTAAATCGGGAGGGAAGGTCGCGATGTTGAGGGGGCGCTTATTTGCATCCATGATATGTCCAATTATGGGGCCATCGATTTGGGAAAAGCTGTAATGGCAGCCGGTAAAGGTCGTCTTGTCATCCAGGTCGACGCCAGTGAAATCCGCCGTGCCGAGAATGCAGTCGGAAAAAGTCGCCCCCTTGAGATTTGCTTTAACAAATAGCGCTTCTGACAGGTCGCAGTTTTTGAAAGCCGCACCGGAGAGGTCGGACTCGGAGAAATCCGCCTGCCAGGCAAAATTGACATCGGCAATGCTTGCCCCCGATAGCTTTGCACGAAATGCGTGAACTTCGTATTCGATGAGAATTCGTTTGTTCACTATGAGTCGAGGGTTCTTGCTTTGCTGTCGTCAGTCTCTACGACGAATGGACCTGGTGGAAACACCTGTTCCATCGGAAACTCCTTTAGTTGTCGGTACTATTATATATGTCCCAGAGTTGATAGCACTCTGATCACCTTGTCGCGGGATTCTTCTACGGTCTCTTCGTGGGTATTGGCGTAGACATCCGGATGTTCTGGGGGTTCGTACGGGTCTGATATTCCGGTGAAGTTCGGAATCTCCGCATTGAGTGCTTTTCTGTACAGACCTTTAGTGTCTCTACTCTTCAAGACCTCCAGTGGGCAGTCAACGAACACCTCTACGTAGTTGCCGATTAGGTCTCTGTTCTTCTCTCTCGCGGATGAGTAGGGGCTGATAGCGGCTGCGAGGACTATGACGCCGTTTCTCGTTAGAAGACTGCAAACGTAACCTACTCTAAGGACGTTGGTGTCTCTGTCCTCCTTGGAGAATCCAAGCCCTTTGCAGATGTTCTTTCTGATCTCATCACCATCCAGAAGCTCTACCCTTTTTCCTTTACTCAGGAGAATCTGCTGCACAGCTGCACTCAGGGTGCTTTTCCCTGAACCAGAAAGCCCTGTGAACCAGACTGTAACTCCTGTAGTCATCCAACCCTCGCAGTATCGGGAAGACAGGATTCGAACCTGCGGCCTGAGGCTCCCAAAGCCTCTGCTCTACCAAACTGAGCCACTTCCCGTGATTTATAGAGACGGCGAGCAGGGATTATTTTAGCTCACCTGCTAGGAGATGGCAATCTGTTTTTGAAAGGCTGGGGGGATTCGAACCCCCACCCAGGGCGCTACCCTGCCGAGCGACGCAGGCCATGGTTTACTGCGCCTTTCCGTTACTCGCACAGCCTTTATCTTTGTGCGTTATCAGATGATTCAGCTGACGCTCTTTCAACTTATCTATGTCCCTGTCGTGTTTTTCCATCATGTACTTTACTAGGTCTGAGTTGGTGTGCGCCTTCCCGTCTTCTTTGTGCTCTCCGAGAGCTCTCCAAAGATCCTTTCTTGTGGCTTTCTGATCGGCCTTCACGGAGTCAAGTTCGTTTCTGATCTCCACGATGTTAGAACGGTTTTGCTTTATCTCGGCTCTCCTCTTGGCCATTGCCTCTCCGCTGAACACGTCGAAGATCGTCACCATCCCCGCAATGAAGCCAGCCACACCTACAATCCCTAAAATGAAATAAATGATGGCTCTGTTCTTATCTACTTTCTTTGTCGTGGGTTCCTGGTCTGTCATGGCTTCCTCCAGGTGAGTGCGCGCTAAGTATACTTCCTTTGGGGGCAGGAATGGAAGTACCTAAGTAAACTATTCTGGCGCGCTCCACCCGTACCCTTTTTCCTCTGGTCCGAGCTTTCCCTTTTTCAGAACTGCTCTCCAGGTCCAGTGGTTGGAAAGCCCGTATGTCCCCCAATACTGCCCGTCCGTAATCTTCACCATCCGACCATCCGGGTGTCTCACGATCTTACCGACTTTCAGGTAAGACTCCCCCATCGTGTCTTCCACCATCTGCTTTACCCATCCTGCGACAGCCATATGTTTCCTCCACTAGTTGTTGCTCCAGGAGGGAGTCGAACCCACCTATCCGGTTTTAGAGACCGACATCTGTTCCGCTCGATTACTGGAGCAGAGTATTAATGTATCGGGGACCCGACTAACGGGCCCCCGAACTGAGCACAGCGTATCTGAACATTAAACGGATTTTCGCTACAGCAATCGGAGCTTATCCAGCTCCACCCCCTCAGGAGATCCAATGAACACAACTGAAGTGCCCTGGTCTCCGAAGTAGGGTTCGATGAACATGGAATGTGGATGGCTTCCCAGCGCGTTTTTCCAGTGTAGTAGCTCTTGTTCGTTAACTACGCCCAAGGCTACTATTCTTCCGTCCCAACCCTACGTCGGGTGTTGATCGACGAATTCGGCGACTGCATGGCATGACTGCACAAGTCGCTGCGGCGCGGATAAATCACGACGCGTAAGAATGTACATCTTGCTCATTCGGCACCTCCGGGGTAATGGGTCTCGGAATCTTGAAGTCAGCATCGGTAGTCAGCACGAACGGTGATGCGTAGGATTCCGCATCTTTGCCAAACATGTTTCCGATGTCGCGCAGGATGGCTTCTCGGCTGGGTTCGTTTCCTTCTCTGTTGGTCTGTTCGACCTGACGCAGACTGCGGCCTCTCATCAAGCAATACGCTAAATGCTTGTACCGGAACTCCCTGCTAGCTGAGCCCCTTTCGTAGTATTTAGCTTTGTGTTCCTTGATTTCGGCTACAAGAGCTTTCAGCTCCGCCTTAGCCTTTGCCACGTTCTCTTTATAATCGCTGGTCATAAGTCTTCTCCTTGGTAGGTCTGTTGGATGAAATCAATTCACGTATCGGGGAAGACTGGGGAGGGGATCTCGCGTTCTAGGTCATGGGGACCTCCTTTTGTTAAATTTAGTGACGGATGCCACTATAGTCAAGCGATAACTCGAACTTTTATCTCTCCTATAAATTGTCCTTACGAGGGGCGTAAGCCAAGAGGGCTCTTTTCGCCACCCATCTCCAGAGCCAGTTTCTGATTGGCATGTATCTCTTGCTCACCCATTTTTCGTACGAGCTGTACTTCCCCGGTCTGCCTCTCCACTTCTCTGATTCGTCGTACTCGTTGCAGATCCAAGCGCTCCTGAAGTGCAGGGACAGCTCGTTCATGATGACGAAAGAAGCCCACCACATGAAATCGTCCGGGCAGTGCCTGACAACTATCCTGGTCTTCTCAGCCCATATGTACAGTTCTCCGTGCGGGCTCTTTTCCACCAGTACGCTGTTATCGTTCCTCGTGAACACTCCCCATGTGTATTCAGAGAGGCTGCTTTGGCGCACGGCTTCGCTTACACGGTCGTAAAGAGTATCCATCTCTATGTATGTGCCCACGTCTATGTAGCTATGGCTGCTCATGGTTCCTCCTAGTTCTTTACGTCAAGGTTTGTGTCCACCCATCGGGCCATGTCTTCCCCGATGTTGTTCTTCATCGATTCTTGCTTGTCCACGACAAAGAGCTTGATGGCTTTCTTTATAAACTCATTGGCCCCTTCGTCGTCTTGAAACTTTTGTACGTCATCCAGAGAAGAGGAGTAGCATAGTTTGGACCTTTTCCCGTCCTCACTGACGTTCTCAAGTACCGCTATTTCCCACTGGTAGTCCATGAAATCAGGCAACGTTAATCCCAGCATTCCCCTGGTCAGATTAGACACCAACGACAGTCCCATGCCGTTAGGGAATCTGTATATTCTTTGGACGCCAGGCTCCAATCTAATGCCTGCGGTGACCATCTCCATGCCCGTTGAGTGCTGCTCTTCGGATACAAGATAGTCGTCTATAAGTGCCATCACTCCTCCTTTCATTTTTTTAGGTGCGGGGGCCGGAAGCCAGCCTAGCTAAGGCCGAGTACTCTTAGTCCCTGGAATCATTTCGTCACTACGGGGTCACATCGCCCGTAGATCGCCGCTTTAGGGAAGCGTTTAACCAACCAGCCCTACTCCATGAGCCTGCTCCCCAAAAGGCGGCGTATACCATATTTTCGGGCTACGTTGATATGTGTCCTTAATCACGTTTCCAGGAGAGGCTCTTACGAGCCCGGCCCCCTAGTAAGTTTGGGCTTACCAAGACTCTTATGTAAAAAAGAGGGGCCGTAAGGGCCTCTCTCTTTACGTTCAAATGTTTGGTCTACGCCACGTCGACGGGCGTGTTTCCCTTCACCTCTACGGGAGGCTCTCCCAGTCCGTTGACGAGCTCCACATGCTCGCGCAGGGATTCCGCGGCAAGTTCCAGGTCGTGGGACGTGACCTGACCAACGATGTCCTCGCCAACACGATGGACAGTACGGAGCGTTGCTTTGTTGCAGGCTTCCCGAATGAACGCGGGAACCATGCCGCCCAGCTTTGCTCCGGCTGCGGTGATGTCTTCTCCCTCTTTCATGAGGTTATCTCCGGCCTCATTCACCATGAACTTCTCGATGAATCGAGGAGCGGTCTCGGCGTCCGGCGCTTTCATGTTCACCACGGTGTCGATGCGACCGGCGCGCAAGAAGCCCGGATTGATGTCCTGCGGGAAGTTGGTCGTCAGCACAGTGATGATCGGGGTGTCCTTGGTGTCGATTCCATCCAGGACATTGAGGATCGCATTCTGTGCGATGGTGCGGTCGTTGACTTTCTCCGTACGCATGACTTTGTCGATGTCCTCGCAGAACACCACGGCGGGGGTGTAGAGCTGGCTGAAGCGGATCGCGTTGGAGAAGTCTTCCGCGTGCTCCACGTAGATGAAAGACCACGCGTTGTCGGTGGCCACTTTGGCGAGCACTTTGGCGGTCAGAGTCTTGCCGGTTCCGTACGACCCCATGAGTAGCACGCCGTGCTTCAGCGGGATGGCATTCTTCAGGCAAGCCTCCTGGCGCTCGAGTCGGAGATACAGAGAGGTTTCGATCTCGAACTCCTGGTTCTTGTTGATGATGAGGTCGTCCTTCTTGGTCTTGCGAACGTCCATGAATTTCGGGGAGTGCAGGGAGGGATCGAAGTTGACCTTCTTGTCCCTGAGGAACTCCAAGGAGACACGGAATGCGCGACCTTTGTAGATCGACTGGCTCTTGAGGATTTCCTCGGTGAGCTGGCATATCCGCTTGACCGCGCTTTCATGCTTCTTCTTGACCTCTCCGGAAACCGCGAAGGTCGGGAACCCTTTTCCGCCGCCGATGGCCGTGTCGACGTGGCCTTCGATGCCAACGGGCTGGATGCGTCCCCACGGAACCTGCTCGAACTCGCCAGGGCCGGTTTCAACGGAAACCATGCTCGGAGGCTGAGGACCGAAGAACCCCGGTTTCGGAACCAGCTGCGCGAATCCGTAGATCTGATGCAACGCGAGATTGAGCGCTCGTGCTCCGTCCAGCGGGTAGCATTTGATCTCGTGCCAGATGTCGACCCACGTCTCTTCGGCTTCTTCCTGGCGTTCCAACCACATGCGTGCGTTGGCGTAGGACATTCCGTCCGGGATCGTGATTTGGTTGCCTTTGCGGACGACTTTAACGTTCTTGTACTCGACGTTCTTTTTCTTCTTGTCATTCATGAACTCAGAGAGCTCACCGAAGAATTGTTCCACTGCGGTGGATTTGTTCTCTTCAGGAATGGTGTCTACTTCTGCCTTTGCCGTCATCAGTGCCTCCTTTGGCCTTGTGAGAGAATATGACTAACAGTTTATCAGATTACTTATGTAAAAAAGTTACATAAGAATATTGATTAAGAACAACAACTTAGGAGGCCTCTGATGCTGAATGCATACGTACCTAGTCTTTCAGATGCTCTCACAGCATCGTTAAGGCTGCCGAGAGCGAGGGCTATCGCTCCCCACAATCTCGTTACATTTCGATCCGACAAGAAAGGGCTGTGTATCTGGACTACTGACAGAAGAACGGTGCTGTCCTTTATGGTGTCCGATGTAGAGGGCGAAGACAGTTTTACGGTGTCGGCTAAAATAGAGGATGTGAGGAAACTGAAGCAGGCCCTGAAAGGAACTGAAATTAAAATAAGTGTCAAAGGGAAGTCCATGAACTTTACGGGCGATACTGCTTTCCATCTGCCCTTGGTTAAGCCGTCTTTTCCTGACGTTCCCATACCAAACAAGAGCAAGCTCAGGAAGTGCTCTCTGGAGATAGAGGACATAGAAAGAGCGTGTACCAGTGTGATACGAGACCCGAAGGACGCTTGGCGTGACTGCGTGCACGGGACTGTCCATATATCCAGAGCGGCGCTTATCAGCACAAACGGGCAAGTGCTGATCAAAGTAAACAAGGTCACCGGACATAGAGGGAAGGCCGTTATTGTGGGGAAGTCCGCAATACGCCTGCTTACCAGTAGTACCGTGTCTGACCTATTCACAGGGAAGATAGAAGTCGACGACAAGTACGCTTGGTTTGATCTGAGCGGTGGAGTCGTAATCGCTGAGCTTCTGGACCTTGACTATACGAGCGTCATGAACGTCATCGACGCGGTAAAGAACACGGGCATAGGGAGCGACCCAAAAAAGCAGAGGATGTTGAGCATTGACAAGAAGGCTTTTACACAGGCTCTGAAGGACACCTCCAACTACTGGAAAGGGGATGAGAACAATACGGTCCTTATGAGGACGCGAAAGAACGGGCCTGAGCTGTACTTGGACTTCGTCGAGAAAGGCAAGATGAGGGACAAGGACGATAAGCCGTGGGTGTCGAAAGAGGAGAGGCCTAAGCCTATTCTCATCGGGGCGCAGACCTTCAACACCTCACTGACGCTGGCGTATAACGCGCAGTACATAAAGGATCTGTGCGACGCTACAGAGGGGCATGATCTCCAGATGTGGTACCCGGATAAGGGTACTCCGCTCAGCGTTAGCGAAACAGCGACAATCAGAGAGAAAGGCTTTCTCGGTATTTTGGCCGGTATAGCCGTTTGAAATTTGACATAAGAGTAGTGACAGAATCTGTTACTTAATCCAAAGGAGCGAGACCATGAACCTTATCGAAAGTATCGGGACAGCGGCACGACATGTTGGCCAAGAGGCTGACGGCTTCAAAAGAGGCGGAGGCTCGGAATCCGACACTGCCCTTCGAGTGGCCTTAGCGGAACTCATGGATCTTTCCATGCAACTGATCAACGAGGAGTCGAAGAAGTTCTTCATTTGCAAAGGGTGCGGACTCTTGTCGACCCGAGGTTTCTTCGAGCAGCACGGACGCTGCCAGAAATGCAATACGCCCTGGTCGAAAACGCGGAACGACCCGGACGGCGCATGGCTGACATGCCAGGACTCCGAGTGCAGAGCCCAGCTGTGGGTCCCCGGAGGAATCCAAGCGGAAGGGCACGACTGCCCGCGATGCGGCGATACGTTCGCCTAAGAAAAAGCCGATAGGCGGAGGGGAGGGAGCACTTGCTCCCCCTCCTTTTTAGCTAGTGTGTTAAGCGGATTGACGCTGAAACGGGCTAACGCCCATGAGCTCCGGGCGGAACACGAACGGCCCTACGCTTGTCGTCTTTGGCTGCAGGAACAGCGCCTTTGCTTTGTACAGAACCTCGATGAAGAGGTCCACTTCTCTTAGGCTTGTCGGTAGTTCCATGCCGCGTATAAGCTCAGTGACTGCGCCCATCCTGCGTACTTCCAATGCATTTGTTGGGGTCACAATTGTGACCCTCATTTCGTCGTATAGCTTGATCGCTATATTGTCTCTGATAATATCCAAATTATCAATGAACTCCTTAATACTTTGCCCACGTTTTTCCATGCCTAGTTCTCCTTTGGATCTTAAAAATTCTCTGTCTTCCTTCACCTGTCTTATGTAAAAAAGGGTGTACATTGCTATTTTTACATAAGGATAGTGAAACCAAGCATTTTAATCTTCATCAAAGGAGAAGCCATGAGTTCCTCGGACAGCGTGTTCTTTATTTGCTTAGCTATTGTCCTTGTAGCCTTTTTCCTCGGGCCGTGTGGAGAAGGCTGCGCGATGTTTTTCTCGGACGAGTACACCGAGTACAAGCTCGAACAGCTCAAGGTACAGCAGAGCCCATGCCCGCCGGTAGAGGACGCAGAGAAAGAGGAGTATAATGACTGAATCAGTAGACATTGGGCAGGGCTGGGTCCTGGAGGCAGTAGAAGCAACGGACCCAGATTACCCTGGTTTCGTTATCACCATAAACGATGAGTATGGGGTAGAGCGCGGGTCGGTCCTTGTGGATCTGACAGACGGAGTCATAAAGGCCCGCATATGGAAGGACGAAGATGTGGAGCACGACCCCAGCACCACCGTGGACATGGTTGTTGTCGGCACTCCTGATAAAGAATAAACTAACACAAGTGGGGGTACGCGATGAAAGCTAACTGCCAGCCGGAAACACAGGAAAGAAAGTGGTACCACAGGAAACCACCAAGTGGAGTCTTCCTTCCTCCTGGCTACATCTACAGCACGTTCTGGCATCAATGGTGGCCCTTTCGCACTTGGCGGTGGTTCACCGGTCTCTACTGGATTTACGGGCCGCGGTACCTGCCCTGGTGGAAAAAGCCAAAGAACGCCAACCGAGCTCCAATCTACCAAATGAACCCAGAGAAAAAGGCGGGAGGGCTGCTTGACTACGACTTGCCAATTACCCGAATGATTGAGGGCGCAGGGAAGGAGGCAGTTGATGTAGGTAAACGAATGAAGCCTAATAAACCTAAATCTGCGGAAGAGATAGCCGATGACGTCTTGCGTAGCGTGGCCAAGATCGAGGACATTATTGGACTGCCAACACACCGCGACGATCTTTCGGCACACTTGAAAGAGGAACTCCGCAAAGGAGTCATCGACGACATTAAAAGAGAGAGGGGCCGGAATGAGGACGATAATAGTAAGCAGTAGGTTGGTATTTGGGTCTGAAAGGACTCGTCTAGACGCGGAGTACTACATCAACAATGACCCAAAGCGCCCAAAGCTAACCGCCGAAGAGATACAGGCGTGGGAAAGGATATCCGCGGATGCACTAAAGCTGCGGCAGCTGATCACTGAGTTGAAGGATACGTCCTGGAGGAACTACACCGCACTGTTCCCGAAACTCCTGCGTCAAATAGCTGTGCAACGCCAGAAGGTAGGGGAGGAAGAACCGGATTTTAAGCTTGTGTACAGTATGGACATGGGCTATACTTCTGGTACTATCAACCGGCGATTCAGGCGGAATCTCCATAGCAAAAGGAGATGCATTAATGCGTACCCACAAAAAGGGAGTGCCACCCATGCCCTCGCTCGGAGGCGACGGAACCGGAATGGACCAGCGGGTCACCATCGAAAGGTACATCGTGTGTGAGCCTTTCCCTACTGCTGACTCAGGTGTTCTTGGTTACCGGGCGCTAACGGACAAGGAGACCGCAGCTATCGATCCGGACACTTTAGTAGGGGCTGACTTCTCCGAGAAGGAGTGGGAGGACATTCTGGCTTCTCCTATGGTGTCTCCCGACTACAAGGGGCACATCGACACACCTGATTGGATCATCTGGGAAGGGGTGGACGGTGCGTTGCACATCGGCAATGGGCGGGACCCCAAGACGCAAGCCTGTCTCGGCGAGATCGTGACGGTTCCGCGGAGTGAAGCTAAGGAGTGATCGATTAGCGTTCTGACTCGAAAGGGTCTTGGGCATTGGGTGAGTGTCACACTCTTTCAATGCGAAGTGCTGGTACGTTTTGCGGGGTTTGTTTAATTCGCTTTTCTCGCAATAAGGTACTGAGGGTGGGGAATCCTCAGGGAACGCTGAACATAATAATTAGAGGCGCAGCGCCTCTTTTTAGCTGTCAAGGCTAAAAAAGGCCCTAAGGCCTAATATGCATACGGCTTTCGGCCGCACTGCAGATTATAGAAATGGGCTGTCCCGTGAAAGAGTCTCACTTTCTGGGGGCCCCTCTCTCTCGGGGCATTGAGCGCTCTCTGCATCACAGGCACTAACTGATCCGTCATTCCTCCGTTTGCTATGACGTTTATCTCGTCATACGTATGGGCCTTCTTGATCCATGCGTTAACCGTCATAATGCAGTCACCATCCAGCAGAAGTCTGTCCTTCTTCCTCTCTATGACTTCTTCTGGTTCATCGTTCCGTACAATGAATACGATCGGCATTCCCTCGAAGTGTTTCCTCGCATCCTTTGCTATTCCGAAGACCGACCTTCCCCAGAATACGATGACCACGTTAGTCTTCATAGAAATACTCCTCAATCAGGCAGGTCGGCGACGGTACACCGATGGACTCTACTGCGCTCCCTGGTTTGAATTTAACGACCACCCAGTCCGGATCACTAAGATCCAGGGCATCTTTTTCCACCACTACGGTCAGCTCTATAGGTGGCCCTACAAAGCGGATTTGGCGGTACTCCTCTTTGACCTTCTTCCGGTCTTTGGCTGTCAATTCAATCTCCGAATTTGTTAGAACATCAAAGAGGGTAAGCTCTTCAACGGGAGTACCGAGATTTTTTTCTCGCACCTTTTTCACTAGATACATAGAGCCGAGAATGACTGCCACGACTGCCACTAACACGATGCACTCCAGTAAAGTAAATCCTTTTTTCATGTAAGCTCCTTTGGATGAGTTTCTTTCATATTCCTTATGTAAAAAAGGGGGTGCTTACCCCCTCCTTCACGCTTCGCCTTTAGTGCCTTTCCATAGAGGGGGATATGCAAGCCTCCCCTCTGCGGACAAATAAGCCTCAACTACGTCCGCCGCTTCTTTTGCTGCTTTGCGGGCGTTGTCCAGGGCGCGCGCTATAGCGTCATTTTCGCGCACTACCTGGGGGCCACTCTCTCCGTCCACCCTGCTTGCATTTACGTCCAGTAGAGTCTTAGCGTTCTCTAGAGCTACGTGCAGCCCATGGGTTAGGTCAGGCAGCAGCTTGCTTCTTTTCAGTGCTTCGTTTGCGTGATTGACGTACGACAAGTGGATATTTACGGCGTTAAGCCCTACAGAGACAACTACACCCTGTTTCGCCAATAACTGGCTTTTGTCGGCGTCCTTAGTGTGTTTCTCTCTCACGCCTGCGAGGTGCTCTGGTATGGTGTTGATGGCGGTCAGAGCGTTATTCATTGCATTCACGAGAATGTCCAATAGCTCTTTTCCTTCTCCTCCATTTTCTTCCTTCATGCTTTACCTACCTTTGGCACAAACATGCCCCTGAGTTTGTTAATGTCTACGTCCCCATCTATGAATGCCTCTATCGTGGGCAGCTTCTCCCCTTCTTCCGTTTCCATCTTGAAAGCCGCCACGTTGATGAGTCCCAACGCATCAGCCATTTTCCCTGATACCGAGTCGAAGAAGACCTTGTGCAGCCTGTTTATCTCATTCAGTATCCCATCAACAGACAGTTTGTCCGGAAGCTGCTCTTGGTACCAATCACTCAACTCATAGAATGTCTTGGCAACGTCCTCCATCCCCACAGCCTCCATGAACCTGGCTATGCACTTTAGCGTGGCTGACGTGCTCAAGAACTGAGCGACCGTAGTCGCTAAGCCTATTCCAAGCATAGCCCCGGCTTCTTCAGCGGCCACTATCCGCGTGTGTATCTTGTCCTTGTCGCCGAGGTCCTCATCCCTGAGTACGGTCTGTGGTACCAGTTCTAAGTAATTCTTGCGAACATCGTCGATTGTTTCCTGTATCTGCAGAAATAGATGGAACATGTCAATGCTCATTTTCTGGACAGGAGACCCGTTTTTCTCCAGTGTTCTCTCCACCTTTACTTCCATGCCTTCTCCTTATGTGTGAGAGGGGAGTACGACCCCCTTCATCGGTGCCTTGCTAGCGTCGTCGGTCTCGACAATAGCGACGCCTATGTAATTGAACAACTCGTAGACTTTTTTCCTCATTGTTCTCTTGAAAGCGTTTTGCGCTTTATTGAGAGCACTCGAAATGGCGTTATTGTCTTTAAGGTCGAGCTCGGCTAACTCCAGGGCCGCTTTTATCAAATCTTCGGCTGCTGCCGAGAATCTCTCGTGCATAGGATCTTCGTCGTACTCGAGAAAAGCCGCTATGCAGAGCAAGCACTCACTCATCGACTTTATCTGCACCATTGTCAGCGTATACCCGGACCCTAAGTCTGTCCCAACGGACATGGCCATCGCCTCCAAGCAATGTCCGCAGGCGCACTTATCGTTCTTCCCTTCTGCTTCCTGGAGCGCCGCATACTTCCCTGATTGCGTGTTGAAGGATGCAATCATACTTTCCAGCATGGCGTCATTCTTTTGCATTGAAGCCAGTGCTCGGTCTGCGAATTTCCGTAAGTAGGCTCGTTGTTTTTCATCGTTCACTGTGAGTCTTCCTTTCTTTTCTTCATTACCCTGTAATACACCGATCTATCCGCAGTGTCTCCTAGCATTACTGCGGGGATAAGTTCAATGTCAGCCGTGCCCATTTGCATAGCGGCGAAGAGGCAACGAACAGTCTGCAGGTCAAGTTCTTCGTGCCTTTCCCTGCCCGTGATCAATAGGTCCGCTGTATCGGTGAATTCTTTCGGCGCTGCTACCCACCTGAGCTCAGGGAATCCAGTAGCCACCATGGCTGACTTGGACTCGTCTACGCCCTCCATGACCATCACGGTTCCTACGGGGAATGGTGCGTGTATGGTCTCTGGGAGTATGTCGGTGTAGAAGTCGAGCAGGTAGTCACGCATGTGTTGTGTTATGATAATCCTGGGGAGCTCGTCGAAGTCGTACAGGCAGGTGATGCTGCCTCCGTCAACGATATTGTCCGAGTTGGGTAAATCGTTTCTGTCCAAGTGGCCTGGAGAAGGGTCGCCCGTATTTATGCTTACGGCTGACATTATAAGTGCGTGGGTTCTCCATAACGTGACATCCAGATTGAATGTTACCCCAAACACCTCTTCAGCTATCTGAAGAAGCGACGCATTTCCTCGGTTTTCCTCCACCAGTGCCATGAGCCTGTGCGTTACGTCAGGTACGTACCTATCTCCGAATACTTCTGCATTTCCCCAAAGGGCGAAGTTGGCGAATATGCGTACGGCTACCCCGTGCGATATTATTCGTTCTTTGCCTTCTTTCCAGTGATCAGGCAGCCACTCCACCGCGGCGAGTGCCGCTCTATCTACCTTCGTGTCCTCTCCCATGTCTCCTCCTCTTCCTTATGTTGATGCTGGGAACTGCGCGTATATTTCCGTTTTATTCATTAGTGACTTCTCTTGCAGATGCAGAAGGTCCAGCTTCATGGCCATGGCCATGTGTATGCTCCCTTTAGTCAGGAAAGTCAGGCTGAGAGCCCCGCGAAGGTTCTCGTCCAGTGAGTCTGAGAAATCTACGCTTAGGATGTATTCTTTGACTTCCTCCATTTGCTCTGTTGTAAGCTTCTTTTGAGTGAATGCGTCAAACATGACTATGCAGGACATCGGTGGGTGCTCCATCTCTATTCCCTCGAAAGCTTCCTTAAGCATTCCCCAGGCCGATCCGAGGTTTCCGTGTACATCTTCGGTGTAGACGGTATAGTTTTTTCCTCGTGAATACTCAGTTCTTACGTACACCCTGGATAGATCAGTTCCTTCAATCCGTAACAACCCCATCAAGGACTTGTTGGGCGTCATTCCTATCCTAATCTCAGCCTTCTTGATCATCTCTCCCGCCCACACCTTATCTTCTTCCTGCCCTCTCTCCACGCCTACCAGTAGACAGGACAGCACCATAAAGAATATGAAGCCCACAGCGCCAATAAGCCCCATTCCGAACATAACACCGGGCCAGAAATTTACCCTCATCGAGAGCACAGCAATAGCGCATATCAGCAGGCATAGCCAAGAGAGATAGGCGGTTCGTTTAGATTCTAATAACTTATCCATGGATTCCTCCTTTTAGTTAAACACGTTTTCTTCATATATCTTATGTAACAAACATCTTGTAGTGGTTTGAAGCTGTTGCTTCACAATACGCTAGTTTATGCCAAATATCCCTAAGATACAGGGGTGTTCTGCTACTTTATACGAGTCACACAGGTAAAAAGATTTGTAACAACGGAGGGCCTTTAGGGAAGGGTGTGCCCTTCCCTAAAGACCCCGCACTGATGTTCAATCGCTTTCGGGTAAGTCCATCTGGAGCGCCCTTTTGAAGCCCAGAATGGAAGAACAGCCAACGCTCAAGAACGTTCTTTGGAGTTCGGAAAACTGCGAGAACTGGGTTAGCTTCTCCAAGTCTTCTGTTACGATGAACTCTTTCACTAAAACCAGCTGTTCCTCGGTACCAAACATGCACCCCACGTTCACGGTCGTCGCTACGATAAGAGCAGGCTCTTGGTTGACATCGAGGCCTTCTCTATCTCTGAGTGTCTTGTCCAACACATCATTGAGGATGGGCGTTGGATCGTCTTTGAGACTGTCTGGGCCAGCATTGTCCTTATCGCGCTCTCCGAATGTGAGGACCATGATTAGCCTATTTCCTGCCGCCACGAAAAAGGTCCATCGCTTGTCCTTTACGGATAGGACACAGTCCGCCCTCAGTTCTTCCTTAGTAACTCCGTCGAGTTTCTTTTTGATCATGTCGACCATTACAGGTGAATTTATGTTCACGCGTCTCCTCCTTTTACGTGCATGATGTCGCTCTTGCTTGTTTTCCTCTTCTTCTTTCCGTACTTCTCCGTCACCAGGTTAAGCACTACCGTTGAGGCGATATGCGCCATCTTCTGTATTGCTTCAGGTAATGTCCGAACGATTTGCATGGATCTGTTTACCGCTTCCAGGTCCACTTCCCCGGCCTTAACGTAGAGTCGAGCTTGCGTCTCATCCACTAATGCCTTCTGCTCGTCCGTCCCGTAGGGCGTCTCGTCGGGATCACACAGCATTGACACAAGTGGCCCCAAGCACCCCGACCCCAGACCACTCGCTTTGACTACGTCCGTGGCATCATGTACGGAGTCCAACTGTGTTTCTTTCTCCGAGAACATGGTTAATCCAGCTATCACCCTGCCCCTGTTCTCTATCAGGAAAACGACTCTTTTCGTTCTTGGGTGAAGGTGCGCGCTGGTTCTTAGTGTTTTGATATCTATGTCAACCCTTCCCTCATTTATTTGGCGGACGATCTCTTGTATCGCATTGTCTGGGCCGTAGATCGATCTGCTCTCGTCGTCGAATATGCCCACATCATCCTCCTTCCTTAGGATGTATCTCGTTCATCCGCTTAAGCACTGATAGCCTCCCCGCCGAGAAAGTGGACACTAGTGCAAGGAACGTGAGCACTACGTTGAACGCATAGCTGTAATACCCACCCATAGATGACATTGTAGCGGCGCATATAGCCATAGTGACCACGCTGACCAGGAACAGGATTGCGTACGTGCTTTTCTTCATTGCTGCCCCCTTCCTTTAGTTGACGCTGGGGTCTACGCTTCCCCCCATTGTCTGTTGGTTCTTGTTTCTCAGGTTCTCCACGACTTCCATGAAGGCCTCCACGATCTTGAAGAACAGGTCTCCTACACGGCCAGGCATTCCTTCCAGTATCTCGAGGATTTCCTCTTGATCCACCATGTTGAAGATTTTGTCCATCTTATCTACCACGCCGTGAGAGTCAAAGACGTACTCCTCGTGATCGAATCTAGGAGCCAACACGACGAGCTCTTTGAATGACCTCTGGTTCTTCATTGAAGTGTTGAGCACTTCCTCTATCCCCTTGCCGATCTTTTTCTCGTCTTTCTCCTCTTCTCTTAAGACCGGGATCATGATGAACGCAGCTACGCCCTCTTGGTGCGCTATGAAGACCCACCTTTTATCGCCGCTCGTTCTGACTGTCATCCGTAGCTTAGTCGGGTCAAGGCCTTCCTGCGCCGATAGTTGAGCCGCTACTTGAAAGGCCTGGTGCGGGTCGAACACTCCTCCCACCCTCTCTGTTGTCATGCTATCCCCCCATCAATAGTTGCGAAGTCCCCAATAACATCGTGCTGCCCAGTATAAGGCTTAGCAGAATAAACAACAGGGCTATCACTATCAGTACCATGATGTTTATCGAAGACCTGTCTTCCACGACAGCCATAACGAACCGGAAGATCTCCACTACCACGCAGATCAATGACCCTCCTACGAGAGCATAAGCAACCCATTCGTTCATCTTCTCCTCCGTTTCCAAGGGCACGCCCTCGCTGCGAGCGCACACTTTTTATTAGTACATTCCGCGCTTTTTGGACAGCCCGTAGGAATGAACATGGGTTTATACTTGTCCAATGTCGTCTCTTCGAACCAGAACATCCGCAATGAGTTGACCTCGGCTCTGTGTCCTAAGTCAACTGCCATTATCTGGCATGACAAGCAAGGGTAACTATTCCCGTGCACGCAGACCGTCTCCACTGGCTCTAGCTGCTCCTCCAATTCGCCCGATTCTATGCCGTCCATCCGTGTCTCCTTTGGGTTAAAGATTTCCTTCATCTGTCTTATGTAAAAGAAGGGGGCCTAAGCCCCTCCAATTTTGGCTGGTTTGACGTTCTGTAGGTACGTCCTTCCGGCAGCTTCGCCTCTGATTATGGTGTATGCGGGCTTGAACGAGGATAGGGCTCTTTCGAGTCGATTGATTACGGAAGATAGCAGTTCTTCAAATTCGACCAAAGCCTCGTGCGCCTTCTCATCCTCGACGTATACCTCGATGTTCAGCATCAGCGTATTTCGCGTTGGTTGACCGTCAGCCCCTCTCCGTAACAGTACCCCAGTGTGTAGGTTGATCCCCATCGAGGAGATGTACTTTAGCCTTGATTGAATAGCCAGTACTACGTCTTTGCTGTCCTTTACCAGGACGTTCCTGAAGTTGGCGTTGGCAATCTCTTCTATCTTCGGTAGCACTGTCTTCACCAGGTGTTTCCTCACTTCAGACTCTTTCTTCTCTGTCTCCGCGTATATGACTTGTCTCAGATACATGCGTCCTCCTTAGTTGGCGCTCACGGGTACTCCCCTTCTTCGTACGATGCGGTTTGATGCTCGAACAGAAACATCTGCACTGCGAAATCGTTTTGCATAGTGCTGTCGGTGATTACCCTCATCCTGTTCACGAGGCGTGCGTGACTGTCCACCCACATATGGTAATTCTCTACCCCTCCTTCTGGCTGTGAGATCACCTCAATCTCCAAAGCTGTGTAGCCTTTCATCAGCTTCATGTCCTCTACTTCCATAGTCCTCACGCGCACGTAGACTTCACGGAAAGCCGCTCCTCTGCTTTCTGTCCCCCATACGGTATCCGCGGTGAACTCGGCTACGTGCACATTGCAGAACGACTCCCTCAGGATTTCCGCGTACTTCTTGGACTGGTTGTGTTTCACACTGTCCGCATTGTCGTTGAGTATCTCCCTGGCTCTCTCCGTCAGCGGTACGATGTATATCTTACTAGTCAGCTGCATTCTGACTGAGTTCTGTAGGTTGCTCATTCTTTCACTCCTTCGCAGATGTATGTTGCTGAAGACCCCCTCTCGTCGAGTATGCATGTCACGTCCTCAAACACGCTAGGTAGGACGCTCTCGAACTCGGCTAGGGGTATGTACCTGAAGCTCGTTATGTGCGGCTTCATTCCGCTCACAGCTTGGACGTGGTGCACTAAGCCGTTCTCCGTGTACGCGACCTCTACATAGTCCCTTTCCCCAATAGCGTAGCTCTTCACAAGGGGGGAAGCAGGGGGAGCAGTTACGAATGTGTTGAATACGAACACCCCATCCTCCCGCATACACCGTGCAAGTGCCTGCATTCTGTCTTTGGCAAACCAGTAATTGATAGCCTGACGGCAGAAGATCACCTCGAAGGTACGCTCTAAGCTCCTGTCTATAGGTAGGTTGTTGATGTGCCTGTAAAATAGCGCTTGATCGGGGTCTACGTATTCCCACTTCAGTTTAAGTGGGCTTCTCTCCACAAAGACGCTTCTTGTTCGTTTATCGAGAAAGTCCACGACGTCAGCAGCGTATACTTGTGAAGCCCCCATACCGGCCGCAACAGCCCCCACATATCCAGGACCTGCACACAGATCCAGCACCACCCTGTCCCTGACATTTACCTTGCTGTCGAGGATGATCTTTCCAGGCTCTTTACCTTGAAAGCGTGCGTAGTACACTCCGTACTCTTCCGCCGTCATCTGTTGATAGTCGCTCATGATTTACACCCTCACTAGTGTGAAATGTCCGTGTCCTTGAATGGTGAATGTGTCCAGCCCCGTCGATATGGCTAACAGTAGGTCAGGTCTCCAGGAATCCCTTACTGTGCCTGGAGGTGCATACGGGTAGACTATAGAGGTTCCAGGGCCATCCTCTTCGTGCCAGTGGACCACGCCTATTATATCTTGTGAATGCCTGAAGATGCTATCGATCAATGGTGCGTTCAGAGAGGCTTTCATGCTATCTTCATCCTCAGGAACTACCACAACTCTGTCTTCGTGTCTTACCGAGTTCACGAAGGTGAATTGGTCTGGGTCTGTCTTCCCTCTCGGGGATATGAAGAATGCGTCGCTGGCAGGCACTTTGGCTGCTACACAGCCCAGGATAATGCCTCTTTCCTCGTCCTTTCCCCCCATGAGCAGGTCTCTGTTATTCACTGTGTAATTCATGAAGTACCCGAGCGCTGCTTTCTGCAAATCCCCCAGGCCGTCCCACTCTTTCCTGTGGTCTTCCCCGGTCTGGGCCTCGGTTGTGTAGTACTCGTCCATACACAGCTCTCTTACGAACTCATTGTACTGTGGCTCCCCTACCAGTCTTACCACTCCGCCCTCTTTCGTCACCACATCTTTGATGTCCAGTTCAGGCACTCTGTTGCCAAACACAACGGCAGATCCACTGGAGTTCACTATGCCTCTGGCTGCATGGATGAGCTCCTCTCTGGATACGTCTCCTAGCAGCTTGTAGCCTATAAGCGTGACTCTCTTGTTCTCTCTCTTCACCATGTCGATGACCCTGGGGGCTATTTCGAACTCGATGCTGATCTTGTCCCCTACGGCATAGTCATGGGACGGGAACTTCTGCCCTGCTTTCCTCAGAGTTTGGTCAGGGATGAGGTTGGCAACCGCGGCTCCCAGTATGACCACATCATGCTTTTTGGCTTCCCTGAGAACGATGTCCATGTACTCGCCGAAGCCATCGTGATGGAGCACACGCTTTGCATCAAGGGGCTCGGCCATACCATTGGCTGTGAGGTACGTGACCTCTATCTGAGGCTGCCTGCTCAAGAAGTCAGCCAAGGCAGCCATGCGGCCGCCTTTGAATCGATTGGTTACGGTCTTCACGGCGTCCAGATACGTGTGCACCGCTCCTCCTGTTATAAATACTCGCGTCATAGCCCTTCTCCTACACTGTCGATGCCGAGATCGTCAGTTTTAGTAAGTGGTTTAGTCTTCCTCCTCAGTAGTTCTGCTTCTGTTTTTTTCCTTATCTGCTCGTCAAAGTCCTTATGCCAAGGCCCGTAGTGTCCTGTTGTCCTCAGGGCTTCTCTGGCTTGTTCGCGTGTGTATCTGTGCTCTACAGAGGGCTTGCCTATTGCTCTATAGAGATCCACAGATATCACCAGCTCCTTACCGTTCGCACAGTCGTAGGCTATCCCCCTATCTTCTACCCAAGCGTGAAGCACGTTGATCCCGCGCAGTGTCCCTGTTCCGGCCACCACAGCGTGCACGAGTACTGCGTCCGGGTGCCCTATGTGGAACTCACGATCGAATGCTATCTTGCTGCTTGCTGCCTGAAAACAATTGCCCTTTTTCCTTCCCACTGCTGTCCTCCTTTATGTTGCTACTGCTAATAGAACTTCGGTTAATATGTCCAGCCACACTATGTCTGCCACGAGTATCAATGTGCTCGTCAGTAGCAATGACCAGTCGAAAAAGCTCAGCCTTTCATTGTGCTTCCATGCCCGCCACACTCTCGCTATGAACGCGAGGAATATCAAAAGGCATCCTACTGGCACTGCGAATGACATTATGACCCATATGACTAATAGCGGGTACATCTGTCCCTCCTTTAAGTAAGACTTCTGTTCACTACCCTTATGTAAAAGAGGAGATAAAGCTTGCGTCTTTCCTCATTCTGGTTATGCTGACTCTTGGACGGACGTACAATTGGATGAAAGGACGAACGGATGACTAAACCTACCGACGGTCAACTCCACAAGCAAGCGCAAAACGTGCGGGACTATGTGTCCCGTGAACTATCCCACAGATTCCACGGCAACGACGAATCAGCTCAGCTGCCCATAAAGCACCTTTTATGGGATCTCTTGAAGTGTGGTATCCCTTCCAGCCCCTCTTTCGAGGAAAGGAATAGAGCGGGGCGCATGGAGATGGCCCACTTGTTTGATGACTTCAAGGGTGATCTGGATAGAGCTATCTACGCCGAGGTGTTCCGGTGCAGTGAGCTACCCACTAGCGAGTTTATTATGAAGCTGAACCTCTCCATTATGGAGGTAACAGGCAGGTACCGCCAGAAGCTCAGTCAGTTCGGGGACTTCTTCTTCCCACTCCAGGCTGACTACTGGAAACAGAGGACAGAGAGCTTAGTGGACTCTTTGTACAACAGCGTGAAGGTCCACCTACGGGATGGTCTGTGCTCTGTGTTTCCTGGGAGAGGTCAGTCGATATACATGGCGGACTTCGAGTACAGTGCGGCCATTCTTGATGAAAAGATCAGTGTGTAATTAACCCTGTGCGTCCGTCCACTAACAGGTAAAAAGAAGAGGCTAGGCCTCTTCCCTCAGCATTCTCAGTTCTTTCAGTCCCGCGTTCTCTCTCATCTTCTTCAGGGCACTCTTCTCTGCCAGGCGAACAGTGCTCTTTGAGAGGCCCATGATCACGCTTACCCCCGTTTGGGTAGTCCCTTTGTGGAAGCGCAGCTTCAGTACGAGTCTTTCCCGTTCGGTCAGTGCTTCCATCGCTATGTCCAGACGTGCCTTCTGTTCTATCGCTTGATCTGGAGGGGTGTAGGGCTTAGCTGCCCCTGCCCATGCCGACATAGCATTAGTGCCTTTCCAGCGATTGTTGTTCATACCTTCCTTCCCTTCTTTGGGTATTTCATCCATTTGGCGCACAGCTGTAGCCCGTCCACTGCTACTACTCCAGCCAGCGCTACTTTTGTTATCCTGTACTTTCTCGGTGACTCTCTCAGTGCAGCACGGGCCTGCTCCCTGGTCCTAATGGCATGGAAGCCTATCTCGTACTTGATAGCAGGCACCAGTCCTTCTTGCGCGGTGAAGCGTCCTCTGAACACAACGATCCACTTTCTGTTGTGTGCCACGTCCTTGTTCCTATACTCTTTCTCGTGGACCCACCTGCCCTTCGGTACTGGCTTCCCTCCGTACCCATACAGTGACTTGTAGTTTTTTCCGTACAGTTCTACGTCCGGTATCCTGTCTATCCGCCATGCGTGCACAGGGCGGCGTTTGGTGCCGGGCCTGTCTGGCTTCTTCAATTGGCGTCCTAAGCACATACCTCCTCCTTTCAGTTAATAGTGTCTCCATCAAAGCCCTTCGACAACTTCATCAATCCTAGCTCTGCTGCCTCTGCCACAAGGGCTTTGACCTGTTCGTCACTATGATATCCTCGGCTCATGAAATCCTCCTTTAAGTAAGACGTGCTCTCTTCTTCAGTTCTCTGCTTCTTCGGTCTCCTGTTCTTCAAAGTGATTAGCCATTTCTTCATACTCACCGATCAAAGACGCGCAGAGGATTGTTACTCCTTTCCCTACGCTGAGTATCTCGTCGTCTGTGGGTGTGTCGTTGGGGTCAATGATGCGGTTGACTATGTCCTGCTCTCTGTCACTCCCAAACGCGTCCTTCTTCTCTGAGGAGATGATGGGTTGAAACGCGGTTTTACCCGTAGTGTACAAGCCTATTGCCTTGATGGGATTTTCTAGAGAGCGCTTCACCTCTTCGGTGTCCTCTCCAATAACCGCGGTAAAGAAGCATAGTAGCACTTCTCCTTGTACAAACATAAGACCAACCCAGCGATTGCTTTCATTCACCATCTCTACTGTGCAGCCCGCTGATTGTTGAAGCAGTTGCTTCTTTGTACCTTCGTCTAGCTCGCCTCCCTTGATTATGGTCTCCGTCCTCATTCCTCTTCCTCCTTTTCTATGCTTGCGGTAACTTTCGGTCGATCTCTATCCCACTCTCTTTCAGGTCTTCAACCAGTTGCAGCATGGACTTTACTGCTAATCCGGCTACCGTCACTATGCCAGCCCTTGCGCTTTTCAGTGTGTGTAGAGCTTCGAGGTTTCCCCGGCAGACGTCCCCCATCAGGTCAATCTCTGCCTTTGTCGGGCGAAGCTCACTCTCGTCTTTTACACGCCCTCTCCAGAGCTTCAAGGTTGAGCTCTTTTCCGTAGGAAGGGAGATCCCTTCTGCTTCCAGGGCCTCTTTTATAATCGCGGTAGTCTCTTCTTCAGTCTCATGGGATAGGCATAAGAGACCGCACTCTCTCGCGGTTCCTTTTATGTGCACAGCCCAACCCAGGCGCTTATGTTCATCTTTGCATCTTCCCACCCATATGCCTGCTGTATTTAAGAGCATACCCTTCATCTGATGTGGCGTCAGGTCAAAGGTATTAGTCTCGTTCTTCTTCTCTTCGATCCTTTTCCGCTTCTCTTTCTTCCCACTCATATCCGTGCCCCCTTTGTAATAAAGCCTCTGTTCCACCTGTCTTATGGCAAAAAACGGGAACTACTCTGGTTATTGCTAGTAAGGATAGTAAGACTAAGAAGGACTAGTAGGCAGAGACCATAGAGGCCAACTAATGGATAGAGAAGAAGAGCCAATAAGTGAATAGAGAAGAAGCGTTCGAAAGCGTAACAAGTGAATGTTACAGAGGCAGGAGCGTGTGTACATGGCCCAGAACACGCTTTAAGGAAAGTCAATGAAACACAGGGATTAGTGAAATAGGCAAGGAATAGGGAGGGGGATATACACCTCGTA
>Ga0307928_10000660_pt1 | contig 25968 bp, 30 predicted proteins | sample AceLakmetagen232_FD_201815 | JGI IMG/M metagenome (GOLD analysis project Ga0307928, IMG submission 201815) | Saline water microbial communities from Ace Lake, Antarctica - #232 | ecosystem: Environmental > Aquatic > Non-marine Saline and Alkaline > Saline | place: Antarctica: Ace Lake... | reverse complement strand
TATCAAAAGACGGTTTCAATATCCACCCTTTTCTCATCGCCCCTCCAAGGACTGAAATTGCCCATCGTCTTGACGTTGCTGACTTGCCCCGGAGAACTTCTTCTTAGGGCGAAGGTGTTTTTTTGCGTAGTTCGTCGAGTCAAACTCCTCGTGGGTTTTATTCTTGCAAGGGAACGGAAGGCCACAAGAACAAAACCTAGTCATTCTTATCTTCCCCTTATTGGAAATCCAGAGTTTCTTATATACCAATAAGCACAGCTGTAACTTATTGGAATTTCTTTTGGAATTCGCATCAAGGACATTCCGTTTTTATACAATCTCAAAGCATCTTCTTTTACTGATTTTGGAATTGTTAAATTGTGCAACCTTGCGTGTTTCGCAAATGTCATAATCTCTAGATTTTCGATTCTGTTATCCGTTAGAACTCCGTTTTTATGGTGGACAAGTTCTGTTCTTAACAGTTTTCTACCAGTTTCTTTTTCCTTTATCAGTCGGTGTTCTCTGACGTATTTTCCGAACTCGTTTCTCACCTGTTTATATCCGTCTTTGTCCACTATGAACCCTTTTCCAAAAACATGTTTTGGCGGTGCGTTCATTGGAATATGCCTTGCATAGTTTTTTCTTCTGTAGTGCATCGGGCATAATCCCTTCGCACAATGTTTCTTAGTACATCCTTTTACGGAACAAGTTTTCATGGTATTTTCTCCTTTCTTACATTATACCACGCCTGTCTAATTCAATGAATAAAAATATTTAACTAAACGCACCCAGTTTTTGTTTAGGTTCGTGGGATCGTTCTTGACTCCGATGGGTGCGTACCGGCTCGCAAGAAAACTGAGGTAATCGTTATACTTCTCAGCACCGTGAGTCTTGTTCTCCCACCGCCGCCAGTTGTTCTTGACGGTGTTGTAGCAGATCTGCCTGCACTCGTCGTACCCTTCGCACTTCACGCTAAGAATTCCGAACGGCTTCTTAGCTTTCTCCGATCCCTCGGTCTTGTAGATTGCGTCCACGACTTCGTTAAAGTCCGGCTGTGCGAGAGCGGTTGTCGATATCGTCAGCAAAGCCACGAGCAACAGAATCGTTTTCATGTGTAGTTTCTCCTGTATTCTTCGAAGAACGGTGCGGTGCTTATTTCAAAGAAGTCCTTTATGAACTCATCTACCTTATCGACATACTCTCCAAACTCTGAACGTGTCATGTCCGTCGTGGTAGGGTCTTCAGACTCGATGACTTTGAATTGTCCTTTGTCGAACACCTTCTCAGCGAGGAAATACGCTTTGATGTCGAGGTGGAGAGCCTGGGGATCGAAATGTCCTTTGTCCTTCAGCCCTCCGACCTCGATGCACCAAGACAACAAGAGCCAGTAGAGCGAGTTTTGGGAGCCGGTGCGAACCGACCCCCATTTGCTCGTGAACAGCTCTCCGTTGCCCGGACACTTTTGGTCAAAGCGGACGACTCCAATCAACTTACCTTCATCCCACTTACTTGAAATCATCCTGCATTTTACTTTAGGCATGACTGTTACACCTCCCAGGGCCACCTTGTTTGCGATAGATTCTGTTCCTATTTCCTATGTTTTCCGAAAGTTCAATGAATCTACAATTTTCAAACGAGTAGTCTGATGTGTTTATTTTTCTATCAATTGATGGTCTACTCATTAAACAAGCTGAATCACGAATCCAAAGAGCTTTGATTTCCTCTCTAGTTATTAAGAATTTTATCCCGGCTGCACCGTAGGTCTTATAGCTTGGGTGTGTTTTCTGAGTGCACCTAAGTCTTGCGTAGTAAAAAGACCGCATCCACGGGTTTCTTTCAAAGTGTGCTTTTCTAGATTCTTTGCTAGTCATGTTTCCCCCTAAAAAAAATGGCCGCTTTCGGTGGCTTGAAGGAAACGATTAAGTCCCCACACCTACTAACGGCCAAGATTTTAGACGCAAAATTTCCGTTCCCTTCAAGCAGAAAGAGTATACCACTAGAGAACGGAAAGTCCACTAGAATGCAGCTCCTTCCGTTTCCTTGGGTTTGTCTTCAAACACATGGACTAGTGTTCCGGGGATGTGGTAAATCTTAGCGTACTCTTTACCATTCTTCCCGGTGAACAGTTCCCCTATCCTGTTGAAGTACATCTTATCAGAGCCATCACTGCCTTTATACGGCTCTCCTACACACAAGAATTTCTTTTCCATACATCCTCCTATTTGATTTGGTTTACTAGTTTGTTTAATTCGGTTACGAAGTTGTTCAATTCTTTCTCAAGAGCCTCAAGGAACACCTCGTCCCTCACGACTCTCACGATCAAAGGCTTCAGTCCTGGGAAGTATGAAACATAGTCGTTCCACTTACGCCCGGTCACGAGCAACTGCCCCTGGGTCTGTTGGAAGTATTCGCTTGGCAACTTTTTGCCCAGGAGATATCCAACGTGAGTCGCTGCGTTCGGGCATTTGATTTCAATGCAACCGTCCTCACCGACCAACCCATCTGGTGACGCACCGAACAGCTTAGCCTCGTCCTTGAAGCAAAGACCGCACAGGTCAACGGTAGCACCCGTAGCGATCTCGTACAGCCCTCGTGCCTCCGCTTCCATCTCAATGCCTCGGGTCATGGCTTGGCTTTGGAATGTCTCCTCTCTCACGCCGCTGACACGCTCGGCGGTGAGTTGATACATATACTTCTGAGCTTGCTTCGATGGTTCTCCTTTCATGGTTACGATCTTGTCGAAGTTCGACGCACTAGGGACTCCCAGCTTTACATCGAACCACTCCTGGCTTCCTTGTTCGCAGTCGATTTTTATCATTTCTTCTTTCCTTTCGCTTTGAGTGCTTCAAGTGCTTTCTTGTACGAGCTTACCGGGATCTCTTCAACTGCTTCCACCTTCAGCCACGCAAGGAACTTCTTCTCGTCCGTTCCCGTGGACAGGATGTAGTCACGGAGGACGATTATCTCCTGGTCGAGGATGAACTCCACGTCCTCGCCGGTCGCCTTCTGCATCTCCTCGGCTGATGCGATAGAGCCACCGTTCCCGCCCGTGAACCCGGCGAATATCAACGCTCTGCCCACGGCTGATGTCTCCGCAACCTCGTATGGGCTTACCTTCTCGATGGCCTTTGAAGGGTTAGCGGCTGACGTGCCTGTGAACGTTCCTTGATCGGTTACGACTGTTGCTTTCACGACGACCGGGGAGTGGACTAGCACTTCGGTCGTGATGCTCACCCGTGATCCTTTGAGAATCTTGTGAACCTCTTGCAACCTCTCAGCTACCGTGACGTATGAATTTCCATGTATCGTTATCGGCATTGTTTTTCTCTCCCTTTTCTGTCGTCGATGATTTTATCTAATTCGGTGCGTGGAATGATACGGCTACTAAACACCTTCTTGCTCTTTACTTTCTTGGTCATAATCAAGGTTCTGATCCAGACCTGACTGAAATCTATGCCGTTCAGCTCAAGATACTCCTGAGCCTCGCCGACTGTTAGGTGCTTCTTCTGGAGTGTCATAGTTCCTTTCTAAATCGTTTTCCCTTTGGAGGGGATTGATGTGATGTAGCGTTGGATTTCAATGCGAAGTTTGAAGTCCATCTTCTCAATGAACTCCGATGATACTCTCGTGAACTCGTGTGCTCGGGATTCCTTGGCAACCTCAAGGGCGATGCGTTTGACGTTCTTCTTGTTTAAGAGGGTGGACATTATCGCACCCTCGCAATCGGGTCGTCAGACTTATAGACGAATTCACCCTTCATATCAAGGATCGCTACGGTGTCGTGAATCTTTGAGTAGCCGATGCGAAGGGCTGCCTTATCAAAGGCTGTGTCAAGAGTGGGAGCGGTGTCGGTAACGTCCCACCTATTCGTTTCGAGGTTGTAACATTCTACAGTAAAGTTGATCATATTCCCCCCTATATTCTGATTAAGGTCTTGCCGGCGTGTAAGGCACAGCAAGCGTAGTTGAGCGTGCATTTCTCGTGCTTGACTTCGTTTGCGGTGTAGAACCCGTTACATTCCTCGCACAGCATCAATTCTCCGACAGCTTTGATGCCGAGGTGAGCACGAAGAACGTCACCCTTGGTTTCAAGGTAATCGATCTCTTCGAAGAACTTCGGGTCATCCTTCTCAACGTGTCCGTGGGCTAAGTCTCTGATCCTGTCGTCGATAACTGCGGAGTAAAACTCCCGGTTGAGTCTCAGTTCCGTGAGATATTCGATTCGTTCTTCAACGGTAAGCATTATCGATCCTCCTTGCAGGACATGAAGTCCACTAAATCTGGTTGGGGTTCTGGGTAATAGCACTCCGGGCAATACCAGTTCTCATCCGCTCCTTGTTTCATCTCGTCTTCGCAAAGGTGAGTTCCGCATCCGTTACATTCTTTCACGTCAAAGTCTGTCATGGCTAACCTCCTTTATGGTTATTACCTTAACGTCACCTTATGGAATATACTTTATAGTGTATCAACAGATATGTCAAATTATATTATTAACTTTCTTTTGGGTAGATATCGTCAACGAATTATTATATAATAGTTATATAGGATAAACGTATGGAAAATTGCAGATTCAAAATACTGCATGGGTAAAAGACAGGATATCGCAAACAAGCGATATTTCTTGAACGAGGATATCCGTCACGCTTTGCAGTCGATCAATGGATTAGATGAAATCGGAAAGTTCGCAAGGTTAGAAGCGAGTGATTATAGGGAATTGAACCAAGCGATTGATTCGGCTTGGGTTAGATATTAGTAACTAGGGTGTTTTTACGACTTTGACCTTAACTCAAAGAGATACTAGAAAAGAGAGAACATCAATTCTGCGGGTGATAACACCCAAACGAAATCAGCTCCGGCTGACGGAACCACGATTGCCATTGAAATGTTGATGGGAAAACGGTCTTATAAGGCATATGAAGCCAGCGTCTTACTTGCACGATAGCAAGTGACCGATATAATCGACTCTCTTTCTACTAGGTTGTTACGCCTAGGTCTTATGCCAGATAAGTGGTTGGGGTGTGCTTATGAATATTAGAGATAACGGAATCGGCAATCGCTCCTCAGAAGGCGATGCCTCTCTCCCCCGTTTAAGGTCTACGGATCTTAGCGGGGGTTCTTTTGCAGTAAACGCTACGTCAGAAAAGAGTTGTAGATTTTGGAAAGGGTTTTATGGGCGGTAAGGGAAGCGGTGCATGGCAAAAGAGTAAGCACATTGATTACGGGATGCTCAAAAGGTATTCCGTCACTTATCTTCTGCGGTTGATGAGGAAGAAGGATGTCACTCCGGAACAAGATCACAGACAGTTCAAGACAGCACTAGACGTTGTGACTAAGGATATCGGGAAGCAAGTGAATCAGACAGGCCCGGTCGTGAATCAATACTTCTTTCAGCAGTTACTAGAGAGGGCAGGCCTTGGTGAATCAAGATACGATCCTATCAGCAACAGAAACTAAGCCGGACGCTGCGTTAGAGGCTCAGGCAGAGTTAAAGATCAGGCTTGAGACTGCGTTTGCTAAGGCTAAGTCATCTCTCGTTGATTTCAGACACATCATGCTGGTGAACGGGGAGAAGCAATGCACCCCGGCTCAGTTCCACTACGACTGGTCACGGGCGTTGCTCCACGATAAAGAACACTTCTGTATTCAAGGGTTTAGGGAATCAGCGAAGACGCAATACATATTACGGGCGTTCCCATTATACGCTCTTCGCTTCCCGACTCCCGATAGAGCGTACATCGTCATAATCAAGAACAACTCCGACCTCGCTGCTGAGAAGCTCAAAGAGATCGAGAACGAGTATCTCACCACTCCATCCCTCAACTTCAACATGAAAGAAGTCAAAGAGAAGTCAGCGTCCGTGTTCTCGGTTGACGTGTATGACGAGAAAGGGGACGTTATCAACGTGCGTATCGCCGCTTTCGGGAAAGGCAGTTCAATCCGTGGACTAGCGAACATCGACCGAAGACCGCACATCTGCATCATTGACGACCCCCAGGACGTAGACGACGCAAAGAGCGATGCTGTCACCGTCAAAGACTGGGAATGGTTCTTGAGTGACGTGATGTTCCTCGGCAACTCCACTCGCATCTTCATCATCGGGAACAACCTAGGGGAGCGTTGCATCACTGAACGAGTGTTTGCCAATCGCTCTGAACTACGCTTCCAGACGATGAAGGTTCCGGCGATCATGCCAAACGGAGAATCAAGCTGGCCTTCCGCATACTCGATTGAGGAGATTGATAAGCAGCGTGAGGACTACCGAAAGCTCGGGAAGCTAGACCTATGGATGCGAGAGAAGATGTGCGAGTCCATCTCTGAGGAAGCGAGACAGTTCCACAAAGAGGACTTCCGCTATTACTCTGCGAACACCGTGGACAACATCATCAAAGGATGCACGCTTTACATGGCAATGGATCCGGCGTCGAGCACGCAGAAGGACGCTTGTTACAGAGCTATCCCCGTCATCGCTGTGGACAAGGACAATAACTGGTTCGTCGTGGACTGCCCGTTTGGACGTTGGGACTCAGTAGAGTTGATTGACACCACGTTCGCCAAGGTCAGGCAATGGAAGCCGAAGGATGTCGGGATCGAGAAAGGGATGCTCAAGCAAGTGTTAGAGCCTTTCTTCTTAAAAGAGATGCCACTTCGCAGGAACTTCTTCAACATCGTGCCAATCGAACACGCCAAGCAAGGGACGAAGCTTGAGAGGATCAAGATGATGGGGCCTCGCTTCAAAGCTCACACCATCTGGTTCCCTAACGAAGCACATTGGTTGGCAGAGATGGAGTCAGAGTTGATGGGCGTTACAAGAGATTCGTTTAAATCTCTGTTTGTCGATCTCATTGATGCGTTAAGTATGTTTATGCAATTTGCTGAGCCTCCGATGAACGCAATGGCAGACGTTCGTGGGCTTCAACGGGAAGCAAATATAACAACGGAGATATCATAATGGGGTTCCTCTTTTCAAAAGCTAAAGACAAGATCAGTATGCCGAAGCTCCCGGACGCTCCTGCTGTTCCGAGTCAATCGGCGTTAGACGCAAAAGCACGAGCGAAGATGTTGAAGAGGCAGCGGTCTGCTAGCGGTCAAAGCACGCTCCTGACTCCGGCCGCTGGGTTGGCTACGCAAGCTGATACGCAGAGCAAGTCACTCTTAGGGGTGTAGATGACAGATAGCGAGACTGAGGCTAGAGAGGTTTGCAAGAAGATATGGAAGTATGAGGTTGATAAGTTCTCTCCTCTTCCAGAGAAGGTTATAGCCGCAGCCATCCAGAAAGCTGAGGATCGTGGTAAGCAATATGGAATTTCTTTGAATCATTCGGTTGTTCAAAATATGTGCGAGAACGAACAGGCTGCAAGGGATGAGGCGAAGAAGGTTTTAACCGAGTTAGATGCAGAGGGAGACTCTTGGGGTGTTCCTATGATTCAAGGTGTGATGGATGAGGCTATCAAGGCTGCAAAGAAACAGGGCTTACTCAAAGCTGCGGAGATAGCGGAGGCAAAGATTAAAGCCAACGAAGACAGGGTTGCAGATAACGATATGAAAGATATAGCCCAAGCAATCCGAGAGGAAGCTAAATGATCCTTACAGGCCGTCACGTTGAGTTGATTCCGTTCGTCGGCTGGGATGATTGGGAGTACGCCTTCAAGCTAGCCGGGAAGCATGATAAACGACTCACCCCGGCTATGATGCTTAAAGAGGGGATGGAGAATGGTTTCCAGTTCTACGTGGGATACGTCCACGGCATAAGATCGGGAGTGGTGTTCGCAAAGCATTACCTCGGCGGGCTTAGTCTTGATGCGTACAGCGAGATGAAGGGCGGTGCGTTGTTCTCTTTGGAGGCGGCACACTTGATGTTTGAGCATCTCTTCAAGTTCACGACCGTGGTGTACGTCCGCTTCGACAAGGGAGATATAAAGCTCCACAGATTTTGCAAGATGCTTAACCTCGTTCACGATCACGAAGAGAACGGACGAGTGGTGTATAGCAAGACGAGAGAGGACTACAAGTCTTTCACTTGGGATGATTGGGATAATTCAGAACAGTTCACACACGCAGAAAACACAATCAGAAGTCGTTCATCATATTAACGGAGACACGAAGGACAATCGCCTAGAGAACTTAAAACTTTATGCGACCCACTCGGAACACATAACAGACCATTGGTCTAAGAGAAAGGCAGGGTAACAAAATCGGGTTCCTATTCGGAAGCAAAAAAAAGAACGATTCACCCGCACCTAAACCCGCTCCAGCACCAGCTCCAGTAAGCGAAGCCGGGCCGAAGGACGATCCGAAGAAAGCAAGACGTGGAGCTGCGAACTATGTTCTCACCTCTGGCGGGCTTGGAAGTGCATCCACATCGGGGAAGTCCCTGTTAGGAAACTGATATGGGCGTAAACGCACACGACATCATCAAGAGAGTAGAGAAACTTCAAGCGGAGCGTAGGAACTGGGATAACCAGTGGCAAGAGGCTGCTGAGTATTGCCGTCCCACGAAGACGAACATCACCGTCATCAAGGTATCTGGCGAGAAGGTATCGACCGAGAACTATGACGCTACTGCGAGGAACGCTGTTCAAGTGGCTTCCGCTGCGATCCACAGTTACATGACGAACCCGGCTAGTAAATGGTTCGGGCTTAGGACGAAGCAGAAGGATTTGATGGACGACAAGGAAGTGAAGATGTGGTTCAAGGCGGTGGAGGACACGATCTACAACGTCCTAAACACCTCGAACTTCGCTCAAGAGGTGCATGAAGCGTACCTCGATCTGTTCGTGTTCGGCACGTTCTGTCTGTACGAAGAGGAAGACCCGAAGGAGTTCGTTCGGTTCTACTGTCGTCCTTTGAAGGAGATGCTGATCGCTGAAGGGTTTGACGGGAGAGTGGACACGGCTTACCGAATGATCAAGATGACCGCTAGACAAGCGAAGCAGAGATGGCCAGAGTCCTGTGGAAGCGTGGTCGAAGAAGCGTTGACGGCTAAACAACCCGACAAGGAAGTGGATTTCATTCATTGCGTGACTCCTCGTGAAGAGCGTGACGTTAAAAGCAAAGAGTCGAAGGATATGCCGTTCGCTTCCGTGTATCTAGAGAAGAGCAAGCAACACATCTGCGAAGAGGGAGGGTACATTCAGTTCCCGTACTTCATCACTCGTTTCTCTAAGCTCGCTGGTGACGTGTGGGGTTACAGCCCTGCGATGATTTCAATGCCTGACATCAAGATGCTGAACGCTGTCACGAAGACCATGATTCGTTCCGCTCAGAAGATCGTCGATCCTCCGATGCAGGTTCCTAACAATGCATATCTTCTTCCGCTCAACACGAACCCTGGTGGCATCAACTTCAGGATTCAAAGGACTGCGGACGCTGAGATCAAACCCATCGCTACGGGCGGGAACATCCCGGTCGGCATGGACATGGTTAAGGACTTGAGAGCTGCGATTCAGAAGGCGTTCTTCGTGGACGTGTTCCTGATGCTGAACCAGCAAGAGGGTGGAGTTAAGACCGCAACTGAGGTGAACGCTTTAGTCGCTGAGAAGATGTTGATAGTCGGGCCGGTGCTCGGTCGCTTAATGAGTGAGTTCCTCAATCCTCTCATCAATCGCACGTTCGCATTGCTCGCCGAGAGAAAAGCGTTACCTCAAGTCCCAGAGCAGTTGCTGGACGTGGAGTACGTCGTTGATTACATCTCCCCGCTTGCGAAAGCACAGAAGTATCAGGAGATCAACTCCATCCAGCAGTTGATGGCGTTGGTAGGAAACATGGCTCAAGTGTTCCCAAGCGTGCTCGACAAGATCGATAGCGACAAGACGATCGATGACGCTGCGGACATCTACGGCGTGAACCCGGAACTCGTCCGTGACGGAGATGAAGTATCTCAGATGCGTGAGGAGAGAGCCGAGGAAGAGCAAGCACAGAAAGAGATGATGATGGCACAGCAAGTCGCTGAGACTGCGAAGACCGGGACTGAAGCGATGAAGAACCTGGAACCAGAACAGAAAGGTGTTAAATGAGTCCCATAAAACTGCTTGGCGATCACGAAGGTAAGCGGTATTTCTGGTATATGTCCGAAGGAACTTTTTGGATAATGGAAGAACTGAAGTGAGCGATTCCGTAGATAAGCAGAAACAGTTATATCTGGACTATCAATCGGTGTTCGCCACGGAAGCCGGGATAAGAGTGCTTGAGGATTTGAAGGTGAAAGGATACGAGAAGACCACGACCTATCACCAGGACGCACGGCAACACGCATTTACAGAGGGAGGGAGAGCGTTCCTCTTAGACTTACTCAATATGCTCTCAGTGGACGTTACTAAACTAGAACAACAGCAAAAGGAGAATGACAATCATGGCTGAAGAGACAATCTTGGACCCGGTCACCCCGGACAATTCAGACCTCACGAACACGAGCGAAGCGACTGGGGACACTCCCGCTACTGACACGCAAACTGTGGAGAAAGAAGCACCTGCGTCTTGGGTGGAAGGCTTAGACCCGGAGTATCGCAATGATCCAAGTGCCACGAAGTTCAAGACTCCTAACGATATGTTTAAGAGTTATAAAGAGATGTCCAAGCTGATCGGCTCTGACAAGGTTGTAGTGCCTGGAGACAAAGCGACTCCAGAGGAACTGGACACGTTCTACAACAAGCTCGGCAGGCCAGAAACGGTTGATGGCTACAAGTTCGAAGCTCTTCCCGAAGGCATACAGAACGAGTCGAGGGAGAAGAACTTCGCTACGATGGCTCACAAGGAAGGTCTTTCGCAGAAGCAAGCGGAAGGAATCCGTAAGTGGTACGCTGAAGAAGCTAACGCTGAGCTCAGTCGTGCTGGTGAGAACGATGGCGAGCAAGCCAAAGAGACAGAGACCTCGCTTCGCAGGGAGTGGGGCATGGCGTACACGGAGAAACTCGTGTCTGCGAATAAAGCTCTCTCGCAGTTCTCTGACGAGTCACAGAAGAAGATCACGGCACAGTTCAAGAACGATCCCGATGTGATTAGGGATTTAGCGAAGATCGGCGGGAAGTTTAGCGAAGCCGGGATTACTGGAAAAGCTGGTGGCGATGTTCTCAGCCCACAGGAAGCACTCTCTGGGATTGCGAAGATGAAGACCAGCGAGGCGTTCATAAAGGGCGACCACCCGGAACATAAGATCGCAGTAGAAGAGATGACAAGACTTCACAAGATGGCGTACCCTAGCTAGAGGATAAGCGAAAGCCCCTCGGTTAGGTATTTGTTTGGGACAATCTCCTTGGAGACCCCGCTAGAAGCACAAGCAGTAAAAAGACCCGATTAGCGGACAATCTTTATTTCAAAATAAAAAGGAGATTACTCAAATGGGTACCATTGATACAGCGTTTGTTAAACAGTTTGGCAGTACGCTGGAACTGTTAGTCCAGCAAAAAGGATCCCGTCTTTCGATGGGTGTCCGGCAGGAATCAGTAACTGGTGAGGAAGCGTACTACGATCAGTTGGCTTCCACCACGGCCGTGCAGAAAGTTGCTCGCAACGCAGACACTCCGCTTATCAAGAGCGATTTTTCTCGTCGGCGTGTGACAATGTACGACTATGAATGGGCTGATCTGATTGACAAGGAAGACAAGCTTAAAATGCTCGTTGACCCTGACTCGACGATCGCTAATAACGCCGCTCATGCTCTCGGGCGTGCCAAGGACGAAGCCATCATCGATGCGTTCTCCGGCACTGCTTACACGGGCAAAGCTGGTGGCACTTCAACTTCGTTCGACTCAGACAACCAGATCGCCGCTTCTTCGGCGAACATGACTCTGGCGAAACTGACCGAAGCGAAAAAGATTCTGGACGCCAATGAAACGGACGCTTCTGAGTCCCGTTACATCGCTCTTACGGCGAGCCAGATCTATTCCATGCTGAACATCTCCACCTTCACCTCTGCGGATTACAACACGATCCGTACGCTTGTGAATGGTGAGATCAACAGCTTCGTGGGATTCACGTTCTTGAGAACTGAGCTTTTGACGTTATCCTCTTCCACTCGCACCTGTCTCGCATGGGTGAAGAGCGGAATGTTGATGGCGAATAGCGCAGACATCAAGACCGAGATCACTCGTCGAGCGGACAAATCTTATGCTAATCAGGTGTATGCCTGCATGAGCATTGGTGCAACCCGCATGGAAGAAGCGAAGTGCGTTGAGATTGCTTGCTTAGAATCTTAATCAATCTATAAATCCTAAAGGAGGATTTTACAATGGCTACAACTGTTAATGGAGTTCAATACACTAAGATCATCGATCCTAGTGGTTCTAACATCGTCGGTCCTGGTATCTGGGGCGGGCGTGTGAGAGCACAGGCGGACACTTACACCTTTGCGTCAACAGCGGTTGCTACCACTGTTCGCATGGGTAAGCTGCCCAAGGGTGCTCGTGTGATCGGCGTTGTTGTTAGTTGTGCCGCTCTTGGCACGGCAGTGACGCTTGCAATCGGTAACGGTGGATCGGGAAATTCTGCGAAGTTTGCAGCGGCGTTCTCGGCTTCTTCCGCTATCGACAGCACGTTGTACGGTCTGAATACCGCCGCTTCTTATACGGTCGGTACTTTGTCCGGTGATGATGTTATCACGGTGCTTACTGCCGGTGACCCTGCTACTGGGTTGCTGAACATCACCACGCTGTATCTGGTGGACTAGTAGTAACTGATTTGGTGGGGGGCGATTTGCCCCCCTCCTTATCGAGTGTACAAAATGTATGTAATTGTACATAAGTATGTACGAAAAAGGACATAAAGGACGCTATGAAATTCATCGAAGACATTGAGTTATCGGGGAATGAATGTAGCAAGAACGAGTTCGTCCCTGACCACATGATCGGGAAGTTCTCTGGTGCTATTATTGTTCTCGGCTCTGGTCTTCGGTTGTTCTCAGACATTAAGCGAGCACAGTGCGTGTTGGGCGACACTCCTCATCACACGTTCGCAGCTAATCTTTCTTATCTCGCTTGGAACGGAACGCTTGAGCATTTGGGGAGTCTTCACCAGAACAAGCTCCCACACTTTTACGAGTTATCGGAAGACTTGCCGGTGAGCAGAGTAGGGCATAAGACCTACGCTCATTGTCCGTTCGTGAACCAGCAAGAGGGTTCAATCGTGTGGCCAATTCGTGATAACAACGGCACCACAAGTTTATTCATCATCAAGGTCGCATTACTTCTCGGCTACGACAAAATCATCTGTTGCGGTATGGACTTGGAAGGGAAGCACAGATTCTACGACAATCCTAATCTCTCGACTAATAACAACTTCAGTTGCGGTTCCATCTCTGCCTCTTGGGAAGAGTACGCACAGAAGCCATCGTTCAAGAAGAAGGTTCGTAGCGTGAGTGGGAAGACGCTGGAGTTCTTCGGGGAAGCAACTAAAGACTGGTTAAATGATTATAGTAATTTAGACGTTGCTTGCGTAACTTGCAATTCAAGAAAACACACAAAACTGTAGAAGAGTTTATCGGGGGAAAATAATTATGGCGTACTCAGACACACAGATCGTGAACATGGCTTTGACCGGGATTGGCGAGGCGAGGATCGTCAGCCTCGACCAAGATCAGGAGACTGCGAGACAAGTGAAAGCAATCTATGAGCCTGTAAGGGACGAGGTTCTTTCGACTTACCCTTGGAAGTTCGCTCTGAAGAGTCGGCAGATTGCGAAGCTCGACACCGCTCCGCTGTTCACCTACGATAACGCTTTCCAGATTCCCTCGGACTCTCTAAGAGTCGTGAAGACTGACCTCGATGAGAACGGCCTCATCTGGGACAGAGAAGGAGAGACTATCGTAACGAACGAGACTGCGGTTAAGATTCAATACATCCAAAGGATCACGGACGCTACAAAGTTCACGGCATCGTTTGTGACAGCGTTAGCTGCGAGACTTGAAGCGGAGCTTGCGTACTCGGTAAGCAACAACGCCACTCTCGGCAAAGAGAAGCTAGAGATTTACTTTAAATCAAAACTTCCTTTGTCAAAAAGCATAGACGCTCAGGAAGGGAACGCTCATCTCACTTTCCAGACCGACGGGTTCATGGACGCACGCTCTACGGGACAAATCTAATGCCTAGCACACAACTGATGCAGACGAGTTTCACCGGCGGTGAGTTATCTCCCAAGTTAGAAGGAAGAACAGACATCGTGAAGTACGGACAATCCGTTCACACGATGGAGAACTTCATTCCTCTCCCTTACGGTGGAGCGGTTCGTAGACCCGGGACGTATTACGTCAGCGAAGTAAAAGACTCCACGAAAGTAACCCGCCTCATTCCTTTTCAGTTCTCTGTCACGCAAGCGTACATCCTTGAGTTCGGGAATCTTTATATGCGAGTGTACAAGGACAACGGGCAGGTCGTGAAGACTCTCGCCGACACGGACGATTGGGTGGTCATCACGGATTACGTGGTTGGCGATTACGTCGAATCAAGTTCAACTGTCTATTACTGCATCGTCGCTCACACGTCTACCAGCTCGTTCTCTGCCGATCTAGCCGCAGGCAAGTGGGTGGCTCAAACGATTTATGAGATGGTTACCCCTTACCTGGAGGCGGATTTATTCGACATCAATTTCACGCAGTCTGCGGACGTTCTCTTTGTGTTCCATAAGGACTACACCCCTAACAAGATTAGTCGCACAGGACACTCATCCTGGGCAATTACGGCTATGTCTGTGGACGGTGGCCCGTGGATGCCGAACAATCTAACTAATCTAAAGATGGCTTCTAGCACGACCGCAGCCGGGGTTGCGACGCTTACAGCTTCCGTGGTTGCGTGGGCTGCTGCTACGAAATACAAGGTCGGAGATTATGTCACCTCTGGCGGGAGCGAATACAAATGCATCGTCGCTCATTTATCCGCTACGTTTGCTACTGAGCTTGCGGCAAATAAATGGGTGCTTGAGGACGTAACTGTATTCACATCCGATGACGTTGGTCGCTTGATGCGAATGGCTGGTACGGTTGGCGAAGATCCCGATGACATTCAAGGATATTTAGAAATCACCGCATACACGAACAGGAAAGTTGTTGTAGCTAATGTCCGAAGAACTCTTTCCGCTTCCGCTGCGACTACCGACTGGGCTTACGGAGCGTGGAGTGACAGGACGGGATACCCTGGAGTGGGGACGTTCTACGAGCAGAGACTGTTCGTTGCTTCCACGAACTCGCAACCGCAGACGGTGTGGGGCAGTTACATCGGAGAGTTCGAGAACTTCACGACCGGGGACAAGGACGACGAGGCGTTGGACTACACGATCTACTCCGAGCAAGTGAACGCTATTCGTTGGATGGTTGCGGGGACTACTCTCCACATCGGCACTCAAGGCGGTGGCTTCACCCTCGATTCTGGGTCTACCTCAGAGCCGTTGACTCCTACGAACGTCATAGTCCTGCGTGAGACTACCTATGGCTCATCTGACGTTTCTGCAAGAAAAATTGCGAATAACGTATATTATATGCAACGGGATAGCCGAAGGATGCGGGAGATTTCTTACAGCTTTCAACAGGACAGCTACATCGCTCCTGACGTTACCATCTTCTCCGACCACGTTACGGAGTCGGGGATCGTGGATATGGACTACGACCAGTCCCCGCACAATCTGTTGTGGTGCGTAAGAGATGACGGGCAAGTCGCAATCATGGGAAGAGAGATTGAGCAAGAGGTGTTGGGATGGTGTCGCTTGGTCACGGACGGCACGGTTGAGTCGGTCGCTGTGATACCTAACGGTTCTGAGGATCAGGTGTGGTTGTTGGTTAATCGCACGATTGACGGGAGTGCGGTTCGCTACGTTGAATACATGAAGACGTTTGATTGGGGCGATGACCAAGAGGATCAGTTCTTCGTGGACTGCGGATTGACGTATGACTCCACGGCGACGACCGCTATCTCCGGGCTCGATCATTTGGAGGGAGAGACTGTCGCAATCATGACAGACGGTGCTGTTCATCCTTCAAAGGTGGTTGCTTCTGGAGCTATCACTCTCGATTGGTCTTCCTCGGTGGTTCATGTGGGGATGGCGTACACTCCGAAGCTAGTGCTTAACCGCCCGGAGCTTGGAAGCGATCCGAAACAATCCACGCAAGGAATGGTGAAGAGAATCTGCAACGCAACCGTTCGTCTTTATAAGTCCGGGTCATTCAGCATCGGGCTTGAGGACGGGGATTTGGATTTAGTGGAGTTTCGTACAAGCTCCATGAACATGGACGAAGCGGTTCCTTTGAAGACCGGGGACGTATACGGCAAAGGAAAGTTCGGGTACAACAAAGATTCAAGGCTGGAGATTCAGCAGACTCAGCCTTTAGCGTTACACATCGAAGCGGTCATAATGGAAATTTCAGCTAATGCGAGGTAATTTATGGGATTTATAGGAGACTTTGCTCAAGCATACGGTTCTTACCAAGAAGGTAAGGCTACTGCGAAAGCGTATCGTTACAACGAAGCAGTTATGCAAAGAGAAGGCGAGATGATTAGCAAGTCTTCGCAGATGAAGAAGAACCAGATCTCTCGTGCCGCTGGGAAGATGAAGGGCAGGCAGAAAGCTCTCTACGCAAAGAGCGGGGTCGTTACCACTTCAGGCAGTCCTTTTGAGGTGATGGTTGACACAGCGGGGCAGTACGAGATGGACAAAGCCACGGAGACTTATAACGCAGAGATCGAGAAACGCAGAGCCGGGAGCAAGCAAGCACAATACGGAACGGCTGCGAAGAACGCATACTCCGGCGGGTTGCTGAAGATGGGGACTCATGTGATGACCGGGCTTGGAAAGATGTATCAGTCTGGAGGAGGAAAATAATGGCAAAGATCCCGGTACACGATTCACAAGGGCAGTTATCGAAGCAGTCGGACGTTACGGTGCGTGACGTTTCTCTCGCTGGACAGAAGGGTAGGAACTGGCAAGCGGCGGGAAAAGGGTTCTCTGCGTTAGCGGAGAAGTACGACGAGTCAAAAGACCTTAACGCTGAGTTTGATGCAAAAACAAAGTTCATGGAAAAGCGTCACGCTTACAATGTTTCTCAAGTTGATAACGATGATCTTGAGTCTGAGATGAAAACTTTCGACACAGAGACAGAAACAGGTGGTGGGTGGGACGTTTATCGCCAAGAGATTATGGCGACTAGCATGGAAGGAGTATCTCCCGAAGTCCAGTCGAAGCTTTTTTATGGATTCAACCAATCTCTAAATCAAGACGAGATTAGCTATAAGACAAAAGCGGTTCGCCAGCAACAGGACAAGACTCTTGCAAGTTACGGTGTTATGGCTGATAAGATTAGCAAGGTCATTGGCATCGAACCGCTTAAAAACGCAGTCACTATGATTGAGTTGCTTGATACTGACGGAAAAAAGATATTAGCGGCTGGTCATGTATCTGGCACAGATTCACAGAAAAAGATTAAGCAAACTCAGTCTTTCGTTGCTAGGACTTATCTGCAAGACATTATGAAGACAAACCCAGAGCGAGCCCAAGACATCTTAAATGGCGGCGAGTTAGACCAGTATCTCACAGTCGATGAATGGAACGATCAAGACAAGAAAGCCACGAGCAAGAGAGATTTCTTAGACAACGAATACAAAGATGGTCTGAAGGTGAACGAACACGACCAAGAGACTGACCTTATCTTGAAATCTCTTGTTGGTGTTGATGATCCGCAGCTTGCTCAAAAGTCAATCGCAGAAGGTGTGAGGCCGCAAGTCGCCCGTCTCATTGAGGGGATGTATTTTACCACAAGGAAATCCCCGGAGAACAATGCTTCCTATGTGAATATCAAAGATGACCTATTTAATCTTGATATGGATAAAGGCGTTGATATGGACGCTATCGCTGATGTTCGGTTGAAGATAGCAACAATGATGGACGAGGGAGTGATAAGGGATGAATCCGTTAGGGAACTCATGGCTGACATTACAGATATCTCTGACTCCCCGGAGTCTCAGTTAAAGTTCGCTAAGAGAAAAGAGACTTGGAATTACTTCACTTACCAAGCTGATCGTTATGACCCTGAGAGGACTGACACTGCTAAGACATATCTTTCCAAGCGTCTAAACTATTTCATCGAAAAAGATAATCTAAAGCCGGAACAATATATGGAAATGGCTGAGAAGGTTTATAAGAATTACATGGTTGAGGAGCATCCAGAGATCACGGACATTGACTCAGTTCCTAACGCAGTCCTAACAGTAGACGGAACTTTTAAGTCTATCTTTGAACCAGACCGTCAGACCTCGGCTGTCGGAGACTACCAAATCACTAAGATAGAAACGAAGAAAGACAAATCATAATGATAGTCTTAGACCAGAAGTCGGGGATGAAGTTTGATGTCCCCAATGATATGTCGCCATCCGACATCAAGTCTACGATTGCGGGCTTCTCTGCTCCAGAGTCAGCGGAGAACGCCATAGCAAGCAAGGCTGAGGAGTTCGGGTCTATCTCATCGCATGAACCGACATTCAAAGAGAAGTTTGTCGATCCCGCTCTGGAAGCAGTCGGGCTTGACAAGGGGAAGGTATCTCCAAACGTACCTCCAAGGGAACGAGCTTATGACAAGTTTGTTGGGAATATCACTTATGATGTCCCCGGCTTTGATGGTGTGGACATCACCCAGTCAGGAGTAGGAGATTTAAGGACATCTTTCAATGATAGCAGGATCGTAGCGGACAGAACCAATGCGTTCATGTCTGGTCTTTTTAATCGCCTGTCCTTCGGGGCTTATAGTGGCAAGGACGAGTCTGCAGAGCGTGAACTATATCCTGTCTCCAACTTAGTAGGGACTGGTGCTGGGGAGCTTGGTGCGTTTTTGGTTACTGGTGGTCTTCTAAGAGCCTCAAAGCTTGCCCCAGTTGCCGTTGACGCTGGAATAAAAGCAATGAAATACTCTGAGAAAGCGTTGCGGTTTGTCCCAAGAATGATAATGAGTGGTTCAACCTTCGCTGGGAAGACTATGATAAATAAGATCATAGAGCAAGCCCAAGAACAGAAGTTTGATATCGTTGATATGGGGAAGAGCGTTCTCATGGATGGTCTTCTTGGTTCTACGCTGGGTGGAATAAGTGGTCTTTATGGAGCTAAGACTGCAATCTCTTCTGCGGCGGCGATCGGTTACATCTACGCAAAAGCCGAAGGCATGGAAGACCCAGAAGCGATTATGATGGCGGCGGTGTTTGCTGGGTTTGAGGCGGTTGGGAGCATTGGCAGGAACAAGAAGATGGCAATAGAAGTTATGAGCAACTTTGAGAAGACCTTATTCAATTATTATAGGACATCAAACCCCGATGTTGGAGTGAAAGCTGCTTATGAAGCTACTATCGGAACGATGCAAACGACTGCTAATAAGCTTGGATTTAAGTGCGTTGATGATCTTATTAAGGTTGGTTTGACTGAGGGGAACGGAAAGTCGTTCTTTCAGTTCTTTGAGAAGATGAACCAAGCGATGCGTAGCACTCGTCCTAGAGGCCCTGTTAAAGTTCCTAAGATCGGCACTAAAGCTGGTGTTAAGGTATCCCCGGATAATCCAAGAACTCCTCCCGGCAAGCAGAAGCCTAAGAAGCTTGAGGTTGATGAAGTGAAGTATCTGGAAAGAAAGCTTAATGAACTCCCAGAAGAGCCACGGAAGCTCGTTGAATCCTTCTTAAAGAATGAGTTTGCAGGGAAACAGATAACTCCCGAAGCGGTGAAAGAGGTGGCTAGGATCATTAAAATGGCAGAGACTCTTTCCGGGGACGATGCAAACAAAGTATTCCAAGACCTCCAGACAATGTTTCTGGGTGAGCAGACCCCGGTTAAGCCGAAGGCGGTCGCTCCTAAGAAGCTTCCCGCTGGCAAGGAGATATTTTACACGAAGAACCTCGATGCGACTAAGCAGAGCGAGGAGTTCGTTGAAGTCGAAGCACGACCCATCAAAATCAAAGGGCATCCTAAGCACGACTTCTTTGTGATGAAAAATCAGCAGGGAACGTGGATTGTATCAGAGGCAAGGTCTGGTCTTGCGGTTTCCTCTGGTTCTGGCATGAAGAAGAACACGATGGATGAAGCTATTAGAATGGCTAAGATAGGACTAGATGTTCGTAAGGATAAGCTTGACGAGGTTGTTTCTGGTGCGGTTGAGAGGCGTGGTCTGTCTCCCCGCTACGATCCAAAGACTAATAAGGTGAAGGTGCAACCGAAGCCGGAGAAACCGTCAGCCCCCGTTGAACCTAAGAAGCCAACCCCCGATGAGTTTGTGGAGGGGAGGGCGAAGCAAGGAAAATGGAGCAAGCAAGGGCTTCCCAGGTTTCACGATGTTCTTCAGGATTTAAAAGACAAGTATGGAAGTGCAAACGAATACACAACTAAAGAAGGTGTTACTGTAAAAATTTCTCAGGATGTCATAGGGAAAGGCGGGCTTCAGACATTTAGAAGGTCGAAGGGAGCCGATGACAATCAGGTATTTATTGACACTATCGAAAGCAAGGACAAGGGCAAGGGGGCCGCTTCTAAAGCCTTGAAAGAAATAACTGACTCTGCTGATAAGCGTGGAGTGGAGCTTGTTCTTCACCCAAGAATCTTTAAGAAAGAGAGGGGGCAACTTTCTTATGACCAGTTGAGGGAATGGTACGGAAGAAAAGGATTCGTTGATGGTGAGGACGGCTCAATGATTCGCAAGCCACTCACCGCAGAATACAACGCTAAGTATGGGGAGAAGCCGCAAGCGTCACCGTCAGATTCCCCGGCTACCTCTAAGAGGCCGGTTAAGCCGATTATAACCCAAGCCCGCAAAGAGAAGATGGCTAAGGATAAAGAAGTCAAAAAGAAGCAAGAAAACTTGGAGAGTGCGAAGGACGCTAAGACCGGGATGCACAGAGCTATCATGGATAGACGTTTTGCTCTTAATATGGCAGCCTTTGAAACCAACGCTTTCACTCACGAGATTGATAGGGTCACGACTCTGGCACAGAGACAAGTCATTCCGTTTCTCATTGAGAACACCGATATCCCCAAAGAGTTGAACCGCACAGATCTTGAGAAGATATACGCAGAGCAAAAGGATGAGTTGATGCCTATTGCGTTGCAAGTGAAAGAGCGTTTTGATAAGTCTTGGCAATACATGAAAGCGAACATGGACAAGCTTGACGTAGATCAGATACAGGATTACGTCAATCACATCTGGGACATTCCCAAGAAGAGCCGTCCCATGACAACTGCTTGGTTCACGACTCAAAACAAGTTTCTCAAGAAACGCTTTATTGCGACATATAAAGAGGGCATCCAGAAAGGTCTAAAGCCTAAGACGCTGGACATCTCTGAACTGATCCGTATCCACGACCAAGCAATGAATAGAGCTATTGAGAATCAGAAGGTTGTCGAAGTCTTGAAGGAATTGACGCAAGACGGCGTTCCTGTTGCCATGCGTTCCGACCTCGCCCCGCAAGATTGGGTGCTCATCGATCACCCCGCTTTGAGGGAGGGTCTTATCGTCCCCGGTCAGATTCAGTCTGGGGAGAAGGTTGGGGATGACCTCATTGCGATTCTTAATGAAATGGGCATTGCTATCGGCAGAAGAATATCTCCCGTTGCATTTGGAAAGCCAGTATTCGCAGCCGGGTTAGCGTATAAGGAAAAGAAAGAGATTCGCCTTCAAAGATTTTTCCAGACATCGACTGTCGCTCACGAGGTTGGTCATCATCTCGATTGGATATTGAAACTCGGAGATGGATTCGTTAAGAAATATAAGAACGAACTTCTAGCTTTGAACAAAGAGAGGATCGAAAGGATTCGTAAGAACCCAGCACCGTCTAAATACGGCGGTTCAAAATACGCAGAGAAGACAGAGGAGCAGATAGCAGAACTCTTCGCCTTCATCTTCACCGATATTGAAAAGGCTATGAAGCTTGCTCCTAACGCTACCGTTGATGTTCTCCAAAGACTGAGAGCGGACAACGTGCTAACGAAACTAGTCGACTTGAAGTTTGAGACTAAAGCAAAGAGTCTGATCCAAGAGCAGTTATCGAAGTTCGTGAAGCTTCCTATCAAGGTGCATCCAGACGTTGCCCCTATTCTAAACATAATTTTTGAGAGCCGCATCAGCTTTGCAAACGAGAAGCTAGACGCAATCCGCAAGGGCTATGAAGTGCTGAACCATTACTTTAAGAAGGGGATGCTGAGTCTATCCTTCTTCCATGCCGGGGCTTTGAGTGAAACGGGAGTCCCTATGCTCGGTCTTGGAAAAACTCTTGGGATCATGTTTAACCTTCCTAAGATTTACAAAGCAGTCGCAAAAGGTGAGCTTGACGTTTATAAAGACATACCAATGGCAAAGAGATGGATAAAACGTGGTCTTCAATTGGGAGCAACCGCAGACATCCCTGTTGCTAAGATACAGAAGAACCTCAATGATTTGAGGGACAAGACTCACGGCATCCCGGTCGTTGCTCAGACCACAGAGTTCATCTCCTCCTTCAACAAAGCCTGGGATACGGCGTTATGGGACTACCTTCATGACTCGCTCAAGCTCCAAGGAGCGGAAGCTATGGCTTCAAAGATTGATCCTAAGGGAGATATCCAGAAGCAGGAAGAGGAAATCGCTCAGATCATTAACGACACGTTTGGTGGTCAGAATTGGGAAACCTTAATGGTCAGCCCTAGAACTCTTCAGGTGATGAGTTGGTTGCTTCTATCCCCAGACTGGACTCTCTCTACTCTCCGACAAGCTCTTTCTGTAACAGGCGTTGGAAACATCCACGATGAGACAAAAGGGATTAGAACTGAGATAGGAAGAATGTTCTGGATAAAAGCCGCAATCTATTTCGGGGTTGGTATCAACCTTCTTAACGTGGCGATGCGGAAATACGATTATAGCAAAGAAGAAAACAAGAAGTATTACGGCGAGGAAGATTTTAAGTGGCACGAATACACCATGTTTGGGAACACAATCGGTCATAAGACTCATTTGTTCGGAGGGAGGAACAAGGATGGGACTGAGATCTACTTGAGATGGGGCAAGCAGTTCCGTGAGTTGGCAGAGTTCTTCTTTGATTACTCTGGGTTCTCTCCGATAACAGCGTCACTGAAGAAGATAGGAGGTAAGACAGCTCCGGCACTCCAAAGCATCTCCACCGTAATGACAGGGAGAACTCCTTCTGGTTATACAATCCGTGACATTGACGGTCAGCAGGGTTGGGACAAAGTATGGGCGATAACGAAACATCTTATGTTAACTCCAGTTCCGTTTACGTTGAGATCCATGACAGAGGAAGGCAGAGAGTTTCATATCACGGATTTTGTCATGCCGTCTTCCAAGGGAATGACTCGCTACAAAGCCATCGACCTTTTTAAAAATGCGATTGAGCATAAGAACGAAAGACTGTTTAAAGAAGTCTGGAAGGGAAGCATTAGAAACGGGATTTCTCCTTATGAGCTTTCCAAGGTTGCGACTCAGACTTTAAAAGCTGAAAGCACAAGGGACACTCTCAGTACCATTAAAAACCTTGAGCAAGCCGAAGTGGCTTTAAAGAACGCCGATGATCCAAACGATATGAGGGCTCTCATGAGCCGCATTAAACGACTCACAAAAGAAAAGATGCACCTTGAGAATGGGGCATCTTTACTTGATAAGGCTTTAGCAGAGTTAGAGTTTGAAAGAATGAAGGGTACAATTTAAATCAAAGGAGAAACATCATGACAGTATCATCTACTACAAACACAGTAATCTTCACCGGGGACGGCTCTGTGACGGAGTTCGATTTCACGTTCCGCATCTTCTTACAAACGGACTTGGTGTGCAAGAAATACACCATCGCTGACGGCACGGAGGAGACTCTTGCTTTGACCACGGATTATACCGTGTCCATCGACGGCGAGGACGGGGGGACTGTGACCACGGTCGCCACTCTTTCCTCTGCGTACAAGCTCATCATCCAGAGGGTTCTGCCTTTAACGCAGACCTCTGATTATGTGGCAAACGATCCATTCCCTGCGGAGACTCACGAGACCGTGGCCGACAGAGGCGTGATGTTGAGCCAGCAGTTGAAGGAACCTTTGGATCGGTCGGTTAAAATAGATGCTACGCAGACGGGCGTGGACGTAACTCTCCCGGCTCCAGAGGCTTCCAAGGTCATTGGCTGGAACTCTGCGGCTGATGCTTTAGAGAACTATGATAACGCCGCTGATTCCTCTATCGCTGCTGCTGCGAGTGCCGCTGCTGCTTTGGTGAGCGAGACTAACGCCGGGACATCTGAGACTAACGCTGCGACCTCTGCTGCCTCGGTCGTTATCTACGGCACAGTCGTTGCTTTGACTGACGGTGCTACTCCTGCTCTTGATGCGGAGTTGGGTGGTGTGTTCACGCTCGCCGCAGGAGGAGATAGAACCATCGGCATCCCCACGAACCCCACCAATGGTCAGAGAATCATCATCCGTCATACTGCTACGGGTGGAGCGAGGACGTTGGCTCTTAACGCAGGAGCCGGGGGGTTCCGTTTCGGGACTACTGTCACTGCATTGACTGAGACCACATCTGGTGCGACCGACTACATCGGAGCAATCTATAACGTGACCGACACTTTTTGGGATGTCGTCGCTTATTCTAAGGGGATTGCATAATGAGTGATCTAGAGACTCCATTCAGACCGAGTGACATCCCGACCAATCTCGTTGGGTATTGGAAGTTTAATAATGATGCGACGGATGAGCAGGGAACCTATGATTTAACAGCATCAGGAACTCCTGCTTATGTCGTAGAAGATTACTGGAAAAGCGGTGAGTATTCTACAGACCTGAATGGTGCGATACCGATGTATTTTACAAGAGCTGACGCAGACGCTCTTGATTTCGTGAATGCTTTCTCATTCGCTGGATGGATTAAAGCCGATGATATTACAACGACCACAATAGTCGACAAGGGGTCTGGTGCAACTGGGTACGCATTACAGATTGATGCTTCCAGCAAACTTGTTCTGAACATGAACAACGGAGCAAGGGCTACTTCCGCAACCGCTTTAAGTGCTGGGAAATGGACTCATGTTGCTGGAGTTTATACGCAAGCGGCAGCTATTGTTTACATAAATGGAAACCTTGATAATACATCGGCTTATTCCACGGACTGTCAGGCAACGGCTACAGACCTTCATATTGCGGTAGAGGACGATGCTTCCACAGCTCCGTTCGATGGTCACATTAAAGACCTTGCTGTTTGGGACGCAGCCCTCACCCCCATCCAAATCAAATCCCTCGCTCTCGGAGTGGACTTAGACAAGTACGCCTATCGTCCTGATGATGTGAGTACGGCTCCTACGGCGTGGTGGAAGCTCAATGAGGTGAGTGGAAATGCAACGGACTCAAGTGGAAACTCTCATACTGGGACTGATACAAACACGGTTCTATCCAGCGGTGGATATATCGAAGGAATAGCAAGAGACTTTGAGACAGGATCAAACGAATATTTTGCAGTTACCGATGATACAGCCTTTGATTTTAGTGGTGGTGTTTGGTCAATGTCTGCTTGGGTCAGAGCTGAAAGTTTAGGTATTCATAATATAATTAGCCATCCAAATAATGCGGATAATTATTTCAAGGGCACAATACTCGCAAATGGAGGAATTCAACTTTACGTTAATGCAACGGGCGTAGTCGTTAATGTCTTATCAGACACTGGAATTATCAGTATTGACACGTGGTATCACGTAGCCGTCACAGAAGACGGGGATACTTGGAAGATTTATCTTGATGGAATTGATGTCACAGCTTCTGGTGGAGATGATGCTGGGAGATGTGCGAATTACACTGGAACATTCAGGGTCGGTGGCGGTCAGATCGGAACGCAGTGTTGGGACGGAGAGATGCAGGATGTTGCAATCTGGAAGGGATATGCCCTTACTGCTGCTGAGATTAAATCCCTCGCCTGTGCCTTACCGATTCAGCAGCAGGGGATTGTGAGTTATTGGAAGCTAGACGAAGAATCTGGAACGAGAGCTGACGCTATTGGAAGCAACACGCTCGCTGATAATAACTCTGTTCT
>Ga0307928_10000659_pt1 | contig 25985 bp, 44 predicted proteins | sample AceLakmetagen232_FD_201815 | JGI IMG/M metagenome (GOLD analysis project Ga0307928, IMG submission 201815) | Saline water microbial communities from Ace Lake, Antarctica - #232 | ecosystem: Environmental > Aquatic > Non-marine Saline and Alkaline > Saline | place: Antarctica: Ace Lake... | reverse complement strand
CAGCCATACGGTGCTGTGTGCGGCTACCAGCAAAGATTAAAGCTGTTCCTCCTGGTTTTAATACTCTTAGACATTCTTTCCATACTTTCTTTGAAGGAACATCATAGTCCCATTTCTTACCCATAAATGATAATCCATATAGTTAAGGAGGGTCGGTAATCACGGTATCCACACTATTCTCTGGCATTTTACGCATAACTTCTAAACAATCACCGTTGATCACACGACCCAAAAATGGTTTTATTTCTTTTGATAATGTCTTTTCATATGACATTTTAGACATAAAGTTATTAAATTATTTTTATTATTGTTACGACCTTTCTTATAATTTTTAATATGATGACATTGAATCACTTTCCAACTATTTTCTTTATTCATATACCTTCTTCCTATACATCTTACACCACAATCTTGGCAAATATATTTATCTCTCCTGTAAATTTCTTGCCTTAATGTATCCCAATCATTTCCTCTATAACATCTTTTATTATAACTTCTACCATCAACATAAGAGGGATTATTTCTGCCAAACATATTTTGTTTATGAGCTATTTCAAAACATTTTCTGGAACAATATTTCTGTGTTTTTTTTCTATAAATATATTCTTTTTGACAAATTAAACATAATCTTGGTTTTTTTCTTTTACAATTATATGGTTTTAATATTTTCCTTTTTGTAAAACCAAGTGTTCTTCCTTTATAAGCACATTCTTGAGAACAATAAACTGCTTGTGTTTTTTTATATACCTTTTTATAGAATACTTTTTTGCAAACTGGACAAATATATTTATTCATAAATCAAGATTAACATATTCATAAATCGGTGTCAAGTAATAATAGTATCAATAGAATCGTCTGGAATTTTCTTCATGAATTCAAGGCATTCAGCACAATGGATTTTATTTGTTATATCTTTTATTTTATACATTATGTTGATTTAATACATTCGTTATATATTTTTTTCCATTCTTTATTTGATATTTTCTTATTATATTCCATGTCTCTTCCTATCCATTTATAAAAACGAATTTCTATCCCAGATTTATAATGCTTAAAATTTGGCAATTCAATAGCACATTTATCAGAATGTCCATTCTTGCCTTTTTTATTTTTTTCAAACCATTTCTTAAAATTATTTTCGTGTTCGCAAGTACAATGAATAGCACAACCATTTGGGAATGTTAAGCCAAATTTATCACAATATTTTTTGTAAATTTTGTCTTGTATTTTTTCTCTTTCGGTATATGTCATTCCTTTTGGTGAATCTAATAAACCAAACTTATCTTTCTTCCATCCAAGTTTTTTAAGGTCTTTATCTACTAAACTTTGATAACAATCTTTTGAATGAGGTTCGTCAAAATCCATATCATCCCATCCACAATCACATTCTCCCCAGTAATAAGGTCTCATTTCAAAAATATCATTTTTATAATCTACTCCATATCCAAACTCTCCACCAAGAAGTCCTCCCCCTTGCCATTCTCCATTAAATTCTTTTTGTGTTATATATTCTGTAAGATTTACAAGATCTAATTCTATGTTGGTTGATGCTATTGGTGGTGTTATTATTTTTATTTTAGTCATATTTTTTAAGTTTTAATACATCTGATATTATAAACCATATTAAAGCTATAAAAACTATTATTGGAATTGTTATTATTAATATAATTGATACTAATATATTTTGAATAAATTTCATAATTTTATATCACTATCTACTTCATTTCCCCATACATCCCAACCATCTAATTCTCTTTCTCCAAAAAGATTTTTTTCTTTATTACTTCTAGCAAATAATTCTATACGAGGAATATCACCACAAAATTCAACTATTCTATCTCTCACTATACTTGGTTTTTTTGAATGACCTTCTCTAATTGATTCAACAATACTTGATATTTTGTTACTTATTTTCGGAGATTTACCTTTAGTTCCAATTAGACAAATCTCTGCATTACTTTTAGTATACCAACCAACACCAAAGAAATTTCCACCATTCTTATTTTTTTTAATCCAAGTAAAACCAACTGTTTTATATTCAAACCCCCATGCTTTAATAACATCTAGTGCTTCTTGAATCTTAGGAAAAGTAGCCCAAAGAAATAAAATAGAATTTTCTTCTGATATTTTATTAACTTTTAAATTACAAATATCTTTATTACTCATTGTTGAATAATGTTCATTTGCTGTTGCTTGTATATTGCCCATATTCCTATAAGCCCAAGGAGGATCAGCATATATTATTTGATACTTTTTCATATAATGTATTTTTAGCTATATTCTTTTTCGTTTTCTATTTTCTTTATTTCATTTTTAATAAATCTATTATAAACATTAACTGGTTTTCTATATTCTTGTCCATCAATAATTTGATCTATCGTTGATTGTTTTTTATTTAATAACTTATATACAATTTCATCAATAGTATCTTTGCTTAAAATATAAAAGATATTGACTGGCTTATGCGTTCCTATGCGATGACAACGGTCTTCAGCTTGTGATTGGTCTGACGGTGACCACATTAAATCACAGAATATTACATGAGATGCTCTTGTTAATGTTAACCCAACACCTGCTGCTTGAATTGTTCCTATGAATATTTTAATATTATTATTTTCTTGAAAATTATCTACAGATTCTTTTCTTTCTCCTGTATCCATATCTCCATGAAATACTACACTTTTTTTTAGTTGTTCATGTAAATTTTTAACAGTTCTTCTGTATTGACTAAATATTACTATTTTATCATCTGGATTATTTTCAAGAATATTTTCTACGATTGATTTAATAATATTCTTTTCTACTTTATGATCTGAACAAATTTGTTTTAGTAATTGAACCTTGGTGAATGCCTCTCCACGAAGTCGTTTTCTTATTTCTGGTTTTGTAAGTTCTGTATATTCTACCAAGAAGTTCTTGAAGTTTTTCATGGCTAGTTTATATTGTTTTAAATGTTCGCCATCTATATTTATTACTATTTTATTATATATTTTAGGTGGAAGTTCAGAAAGTATTTCTTCTTTTCTTTTTCTCAAGACAAATGGTTTTATTCTTTCTGATAGTTCATCCATGTTTTTTGTTCCAGTTTCTATGAAGTAATGAAATCTATTATGCATATAACCATCAATGTATCTGTTTCTAAAACTTAACCAGTTTTGCCATTCTTCTGGATCAATATAATTAAGTTGATTCCATAAATCTAAAGGAGTATTTGTAATAGGTGTTCCAGTTAATAAAATCTTTTTTGACACATTAAGCTTTTTTACTGCTTTTGAACGCATAGCTTTTTGAGATTTTATAAAATGACTTTCATCTACTATCACACAATCAAAATCTTGTTGTTGAAGTATTGGTAAAAACTTTTTAACAATATCGTAATTGATTATTGTAAAATATTTATTAAAATTTATTTCCTTATCTTTTGCATTTATTACTTCACAATCTTTGTCTGTCCATTTTGTAATCTCACTAGACCAAACTAGCTTAACAGAGTTTGGACATATTATAAGAGTTTTGAGCCAATTTTGTACAGTATATGCTAATGAAACCAAACACTTTCCTGCTCCCATGGGAAGAGCAAGTAATCCATTTCCATCTTTTGAATTTAACCATTGTATAGATTCAATTTGGAAGTTACGAATACTATCTGAATTTTTAATATAAGAGAAATCGTTTAACATTATAATAATATTTTTTGAGATAATCTTTTATTTGTTATCTCACAATACTTTAATTCTTTTTCAATTCCTATAAATTTACGATTAAGATGTTGAGATGCAACTGCAGTTGTTCCACCACCCAAAAATGGATCAAGAACTATATCATTTTCTTTGGAGCTTATTTTCACAAAGATTTTAATTAGCTCTAATGGTTTCGAAGTTGGATGCCATCTCATATTTTTATTCCAGTTACTTTGTGGTTTAGGATATCTGAATACATCTACATTTTCACTTCCCACAAAACTTGGTTGAAATGTTGGTTTGCCGAATTTTATATAGAATATCGGATCGTAGGTCCAAAGAAACATTTTTTTGGTCGGCTTGGCGAGGTTAGGGATGGTGCCAAATCAACATTCTATCGGGTTTAAATATTTTAAATCCCAATGGAATATATTTCTGACCGAAAAATATATATGCTGAACTGTTTTCTTTCATTTTTGGCTTTAACATTTTCCACCATTTTTTTGTAAAGCTTTCTATTTCAACATCATCCCATTTTTGGGTTTTTTTTAATACCCCATAAGGAGGGTCAGTCAGCACTAAATCAATGCTTTTATCTGGTATTTGAGGTAATATATCAAAACAATCTGCATTAACGACTTTATTAATAAATTTATTCATCTTTAAAATAAATATCTTCTGTTTTTACTTTAAAAGTATTGTGATTATATAATAATTGTATTAAATATCCATCTTTTGTTAATCCAATAACAATAAATGGCATATAATCTTCTTCATGAGGAATACCCCCAAGATGTGTTCTTGTAAGCTTGATTGCTTTAAGAAAACACATTTTACCAATATTTTCTTTTTTCATATTTTTAATTCTCCTTTTTTATTTTTCCAATTTTTTAATTTTATAGTAGTTTTAAATTTACAATTACATTTCATATAACCTTTTATTTCTCCATTTTCATATATTTCATGTATTCCAATACTATGACTTTTCCCACATTTTGGACATCTAAAATAACCTATAATTGGTTTTCCATTAATAACATCTATAACTTGAGGATATTTACAATAATCTTTTTCTGAAATAATATACATATTTATTATTCTATTTTTAATTTTTTCATATTCCTAACCCATCTGGCGATTCTTCTTTAATCCTTTTTTCTGCTATTTTTATATAACTCTTATTTATTTCAATTCCAATATAACTTGCCGATGGTTTATATAATCTTTGAGCTATTGCTGTTGTTCCTCCTCCAAAAAATGGATCTAAAATAATTCCTTTTTTAGGCAAACAAGTTTTAATGGGTCTAGATAAAAGAGCAACTGGAAATAAAGCAAAATGTTTTATTGAACTTGGTTGTGTATTAATTTGCCAAGAATCTGGTAAATTTTTTCCCTTAATAATCTCGTTATATTTTTTAAGATCTCTTACATCGTGTTCTGTTCTTGCTTGACTTGTATTACCTGGAACTAATCCTTCTCTTTCAAGTCTACTACGATGTGGATTATTTTCTTCATATGGTTCTTTATTAAAAAATCCTGTATTAGCAGATGGAATTTTACTTATTCTTTCATTTCTTGCACGAGGACTTCCATAGTTTTCTGATTCTTTTCCAGTTCCACTAAATTTTCCCTTATAGTTTCTATCTTTCCCAAATTTTTCTCTAAATACTTTAGGTGGTTGCATTGGTTTATCTACTTTATCTTCAAACATTTTTCCTTGAACTTGAATTGCTCCTAGATTAACTGCTCTTTGGTATCTTTCTAAAGATTGAGTTTGGTGTGGGATGCGAATAGAATCTAAATCAAAATAATATTTTCTATTTTTTGTGAAGAAAAAAAGATGTTCATAACTATTATTCAAACGGTCTTTTACAGAAGATGGCATAACATTTCCAATAGTAGAATTTTTCTTATGTATTAAGACCTGTTTGGAATTATGAGTTAAAATTCCATTACCAATACAAAACAAATTATTCCATTTATCTAAATTCTTTTGTAGTGTCTTGTTTTTACGATCTTTAGTTTTAAATATTGGTTCAACCTCTAAATCAAAAGTTTCTTGAATCCCATCTGATTTAATATTTCTTATCCGTTGCCAATAAATATCATTCTTAGTTGTCCTATAAATAGGAAATGGACGAGTGTTAAATCTTATTGCAAGATATTCTTTCTTTTTAAATCTCATTCCTTCTTTTTGTGGTTTTATCGTCATTAAATTCTCCAATCTAAATTCCCATCCTATAATTCTGGCAATTAACATCATATTATTGATTAATTCATAATTAAGACACATCCCTACCCTATATCTTCCAACATCCTTACAATAAGTTCCATCTCCATCTAAAAATCCTTTCAATATGCCTTCAAGAAATTTAATACTTCTATTAAATGCAGAAACATTTAATCTCTTATTATGGCTCGTATGTCCATTAATATATTTTCGAAATAATGTCGCCAATTTTTTACCCTTTAATATTCTAATTATTATAGATTTATCAGATCTACTTTTTTGTATACTCCATTTTCCAAATTGATTAAATCTTTTCATGTGTTTTCTATCTTTATGCCCACAAGTTAAACGAAATCCTCTAAGAGTTTTTGTTCCATCTTTTTTGGGTACATTATATTCAAAATTACCTTCAGCTAAAAAGAAACCTATTAAAAAACCTAAATCATAATCTTTTTTATTTCCCCTTGGTAATCCAATATCTAATTTTTTAATAGCATAAAATGAATTATTTTTATTAATACTACCAACATTTTGTGTTCTCATTTTTAAGTAAGATTTTTTATGTTTTTTAGCAGTAGAACCATAGGATAAAACTGGAAAATGATGTTGTTTTGTAGCATAGACAGTTAGCCCATTTGTTAATGTAATTTTAGAAACTTTTTGTTTTCCAGTTTTCCATATTTTTTTTAATTTAACCCATATTTGATGTCCGTCTTTTGTGATTGTTGGAAGTTGTATTTTTAACCCACTATTATAAATTTCAAATAACTCTTGTAAATTTCCAAACCAAAATGATTTATTAATCATAGCTATCATAGGAGTATTTTTAGATAAACACCATATAACATCATTTCTAAGCACAAACCCCACTTTATCTGTTAAAGCAATCGCAATTCTTTGTGGAATTTGAAGTAAACATTTTGTTGGATATTCTCCACCACCCCTTTTTGTGTGTCTATGTTCTGAAACCCCATATTCATCTTCTTTTTGATTTGGTAAATTTCCATAGATCATACCACTTCCACTTTTTGTATTATAAGAATCTCCTATATTCAACCAAAAGCTTCCAGTTTTTTTTAATACCCTTTTGACTTCTTTTGCTATTTCAACCATTCTATTAATATAATCCTTTGAAGTTTCTTCAAGTCCAACTTGATTTTTTTTAATAAACTTTGAATAAATTATCACTTTATAGCCAACTACCTTATTTTTGATATCTTTTATTTCTTTTATTTTTGAAAAATAATCTTTATTTTCTTTTTCTTTTTTTAATATCCATTTTTTTGCATTTTCTTTGTTTGAAAATTCTTTATTATATAATGAATCATAACTTCTTAATCCGAAGTATGGTGGAGATGTAATTACTGTATTAATTGATTCGTCTGGAATCTTTTTTAATTCAGAAATTACATCACCATGAATAATTTTATTTTTAATATTTTCTATTTTGTATTTTTCGTTTTTAAGCATTGTTTTTAAAAAGTAGTATAATATATCGTCTTTTCATTAAAAATTGATATGAAGGCATTCTGTCTCTCCTAGTAGCCTTTTATTAGTCATCCCATAATGAATCTTTATCCTTTTTTTGAAAAGACTCTTTAACTTGTTTATAATCATCACCAATATCTTCCATTTCTTTATACATTTTAAATTTCAATAAAACTCGTTGGAGTATTAAATAAGTTTCTTTATAATCTAGGAATAATTCTTGATTAGTAATCTGGTGTAATTTGTAATATTTCTGTAAATCTTCCATTTTTATGTATTAAGTTTATTTTTCCTGTCTCACCTGTTCTTCGATGAGCTCTTATAACAAGGTTAGATTCATTAGACATTTCATCGTTATCAAGTTTTAATCTCCACATCATAAGAACTATATCTGCTTCTTGTCCAATAAATGAACTATCTCTTAAATCTTCTAAATCTGGTTCGCTTGTAAGTTTAATATGTTTCATATGAGCAACTATAAAAATTACAATACTATATTTTAAAGCTATTTTTTTTAATGTTCTCATTACCGATCCTATTTGAAGCGACATGTTCTGATTTTGGGCATTCATATCAACTATATAATGAAGATGGTCTATAAATATGACCTTAGTATTAAACTTTGCTATGCTTTCTACGATTCTTTCTTCTAACCAAGTCATCGTATTGCCTTTTAATTGTTTTGGTAAATAAAATAGCGGTGGGTTATCTCCAAACTTTTCCATAAATTCAAACATAGGAACCTCGTAAGAGAACCACAGAGAGTTCATATCTTGTTTAGCAAATTCAATTGTGAAAGTTTGACATAATGTGGTTTTACCTTGTTTTGTTGGTCCAGACACAACAACTAAATTTCCTTCTCTAAATCCATCTATAATTCTATCAAGTCTTGGTATCTTGGTGTAAATCTTTAGATGATCTTTTTTTCGTTCTGCCTCTATTTCTTCTTTTAAATCTTTTGAAGATATAATTTTATCATCACCTTCGTACTTCTCCCAAAGTTCTTTCAATCTTTTAGCTTGAGATATTCGTTCTTTCTCATCTTTTACAAGAGCAAGTTCTTTTTCAATTTTTTTTAATAAGTTCTTCATTTATTTTTTATATTGAAAATCATTTTTTTTACTTTCTTCATCCTCCCACCTTTTTTGATTTAGATATGTTGTTGGATTGGGAATAAATTTATTTTCTTGCCATTGTTCACATTTTTTTTTCTTTTCTATATCTTTTAAAATAATATCAAGTAAATTATTAGTTAAATTAATTTTTTTAAATGAAATTAACGCTTTTCTACCACTAACTCTTTTCGGATAAAGAGAATAAAATTTATTAAATAAAGGATATTTTTTTAATAGATCAGAAAATTCTAATTTATTATCTGAATATGTGCTTTTATCTTTTTTTATTTTGCATTCTCTTAACTTAACTTCTCTTAACTTAACTTGTGTCCGAACTAATCCCGATTTACTCCTGATTAAATCAGGATGAGGGTCTGGTATCTCTGATTTTGCTTCTCTTTCTGGTTTTAAACTCTGATGTTTTTCGAAGTTTTTAAGTTCTAAATATTTATCTTCATCTATCTCATAAAGCAAAATAACATCTTTTTCATGCATATCTAATAAACAATCTTCTATTCTTTTAATTGTTATATGTTTTAATCTTGGAACAACTGATCCTTTAACAATATATGGATTTGCTGAAAATCTACCCTTTATATCTAGATGAGGAATCATCCAAGTATATAATAATCTACAAGTATCACTTTTAAGTTCTGGTAACCTTCTACTTGTTGATACATTTTTTTTTAACATTCTCCCTTTTGCCATATTTTTTTTATAGTAAACAAAAAACCCCAAATGAATAGTGGTTAATATAACCTAAATAATGCCTGAGAACATTAATCTATTCATATGGAGTTTCTTATTTGCTATGAAGTTGTATTTTTTATTCTCAGGCATAAAATTAATATAAATAAAATTATTTACTTTATAAGCTTAATATTTGAAAAAAGATTTGTCAAATAGGATTTTGTGGATAACTTTTATTTAAAAGTATCGTAAAGTTTTTCTATCGATTTTCTAAATTTTTCAGATTGTAAGTTTTTAGGTTTTTTAATTATAAGTTTAAATATTTTATCATTCAAAATAACCTTTACTTTTTCTTTGCGAATGTTTTTTGGAATTATTTTTAAGATAATTTTAGTTATAAGTTCATTAAACATAATAGTGTGCACTGATGTGCATTAATAATTTATATTAATTGTAAATATTTTTTTCTTTGGATATCTACTCCAAAATCCAGCACATTCAAAATATTCCCATCCTTCTTCATCTTTTATTTTTTTCCAACTTTTTTGGCTACCAGTTGTTTTATATTTTCTATCTTCTTTACTTATCTGCTCTGTGTAAACTTCCCATTCTAAAAATTCTTTACCATATTTTTTTTGACATACTTTTATTTCATTTAATAGGTCTTTTACTTTCATATATTTTTTCTATTTTTATTAATTCTTTACTAAGCCTTTCTATGTGATCTTCATACCATTTTATATTAGTAGTATGTTTTATTATTTTTTCTTTTTCTTTTTTAATATATTCAAACCATTTTTTTCCTCTTTGCTCTATTATTCTTTGTTGTATAAATGGATTTCCACAATGATGATGAAAGTGATGTGATCGACATAATCCTATTCCGTTAGTTGTATTATATCTTAATGTGTTTGATATGCTTTTAGGTACAAAATGATGTGGATCTGTTGACTTAGCATCTTTACAAAATTCACATTTTGGGTGTAATTTAAGTATAGCCTGACCCCATAGTTTGTCAGTATCTTTTTTAAGTTTCTTTATTCTTGCTCTATATTTTTGTGATGATGTCTTCTCTTTTCTTTTCATCTATTTCCATATTTTTTATTGGTATTTCGCCATTAATATAACTATGACTATTACAAAAAGGGCAAGTTAATTCTTTCTTTGGAATACTTGTCCAAAAGAATTTTTCACAAATTGAGCAATGATATTCATATATTATAAAAGGTTTTTTATTTATTAGTGTTTTAATATTTTCCATATTTTAATGTGCGCCAGGTAGGAGTCGAACCTACGAAGCCCAATAGACAACAGTTCTACAGACTGCTCTCGCCCCCTACGAGTTTACTGACACTATATTATGGGGATATTATTTTTATATCTGATCCTCCCTTTGCTTCTTCTGCTTCTTTTGCTATTTCTTTTGCTTTTTCTATTGCTTCTATTTTATCGGCAATATCAATAACAAATTGATCAATCATCCAATCGCATTTCCATTTTTCAGCTAATATTTTATATTCATCTAAAAATCCTCTTTTTCTTTTTTTAAAATCTTTTTCTTTGTTTCGTTTTATTAAACGAGAAATACTTCTTTCTATCATATTTTTATCTCCTTTTTATTTATTTTTTATTTTTATTTTTACAATCAAGGCACATATCACCTTTATCTCCGACCATATAGCAACCATAAATAGTTTGATGACAATAGGCACAAATTGGATATTCTATGTAATCTAATTCTAAATCTTTACAGAGCTTTATAAAGTCGGGTTTTTCTAAATGGTCGGTGTAGATTATTATATCAGTTTCTTGGTCTGCCTTTCCTTTATAGTCCATATCTATCACCATAGCAAAACCAATCTCTTGGTTTCCACACTCATCATTTCTGATAATACCTATAAGGGTTTTGTGCTTGCCTACATAGCCCTCTGTCCAAGGGTTATCCCTCTTTGTGTAAAAGGGGATTTCTATAACTATTTTATTTTTTTGTTTTGTTATTTTCATATTAATCCCATAATGAAAAAAAATATTTATGGAATAGTTTCATTCCTTTATCATATTTTTCAGATAACATTTTATGTCTTTTCTCATCAATATCACGGGTATAATATTTACCTTTTTTAATCCTTTTAAAATATTTTAAATTAGTTATATCTTTTGCAGCTTCAAATCCTTGAGCTATTTCTTCTAATATTTCTTTCCATTTCCAACATTCATTATTTTTTCTTGTTTTGTCATATAGATCACCTGGGCATCCAAATACTTCTCCTTTTAAATCTCTGATAGCAGGTGAAATAATATCACAAAGATAATCATCAAAAGACCAAAGATCTCTATCAGAATATCCTCGTCTTCCTCTTTGTATAAAATATTTTATTTCTTTAAATATATTCATATTTTTTATACAGTTGGAGTTAGCCAATAGAATCTCCAAAAAATTTTATTAGTTAACCATTGTCTATTTTTAGTTTTTAAATCCCAATTGAAAGTGTCTGTATAAATTTTGGCATAACAGAATCTCCAAACTTTTATTATTTTTTCTGATTGTATTTTTTTCATAATGCACTAAAGGAAGGATTCGAACCTACATTGTTCTCCTTAACAGGGAGACGCATTACCATTATGCTACTTTAGTCTATTTTGGGTCTACCCAACTTTTTTCTCCACAATCTTTACATTGCCAAAATACCTTTTCTTCCCAATCGTGTTTGCATGTTCTTGGATCTATTCCAGATTGTAGTTGTTTAACTTCAAGGTATAAATCACTTCTAGATAGTGTTTTAGCTTTCTCAAGCCATTCAGAACAGTTTTCTTTATTAACGACTGGTAAGATTTGACGTAGTGTTGTCCAATATATTTTTGATAATTCATCTGGATTAATACCAAACTCTTCACAAAATGTTTTATATATTTGAATCAAATAATATGCCTTTCTTCTATCGAACTGTAGTTCAGGAGATGCTAAATACGATTCAAATGTTTCATAACCACCTTCTCCTAAAAAATGATATAAGTTTTTTTCTTTTATTTCATTTAGTCTTTGTCCTATTAAAACAAATGCTCCTGCAGCTGTGTTTTTTAATGTTATTATTTCTTGATGTATTTGAAATGCTTTTTTTGCGTTTTGTTGAAGAATTATTTTTTTAGACATTATTTAAATTATATCTTAATTATTTTATAGGTCAATAGTAAAATATGTATATTTTATTTTTCTTTAATTTCTTTAAGTCTATGGGTAATTGCTAAACAGAATCTTTCAATGCATTGTACAAAAGCATCTGCATTTTTTGATTCATTTTTTAGTAAGATAATTTTTTGTATTCCTTCTTTTTGTATTTGAGATAGTTGTCTTTTAAAACTATCAACTGTTACTTTTGTGTTTTCTTTAACTATTCCTTCATAAACATCTTGTTCTTCACTACATAGTTGAGCTTTAAGCCAATCTGCTTTTGATTCGTATTCTGCTTTTAAATGTAACAATTTATATATTAAACTTGAAAGCATAGCTTCTTTTTCTATTAAAAGCTTTGAATCCCATGATAGAAAACCACTACCACTATCTTCTGGTGTTTTTTTTGGTCCTTCTATCAATCTATCTATCGTATATGTAGCTATTTTTAGAATATTTTTATTAGCCTTTGGTTGTTTTTCAATAAAATTTTCTCTAGCTTTTTCAAATTCATTTAGAGATTGTTCCATATTGGTTTGAATATCTAACAAGGGATAGATCTAAATTCAAAATAATTTAGATCTATTCCTTGTATTTCGTTAAAATGGTTTATTTTCAAAATCACTATTTTCTTCTATGACTGGAACTTCTTCTACATTCTCTGCATTCTCTATATTATCATTTTCTCTTTTATAAATACTCCATTCTTTCCAAAATAATCCACCTTCTTTATATTCTCCTGCTGTGCTTTCAGCTCCACATTTCAAACATTTTCTTTTAATGTATGTAAACATTCCATCTCTTGTTTTTGCTTTATTACTAGCCCATACAATATTAGTTCCCTTACATAATCCACAATAATCTGGTTGGGTAAAAAATGTTGCTTTGGCAATGGTTTCTTTTTCATCTTTACCTTCACATACTACTTCAAGAACGGCATTACCTAAATTTTTTTTAACTACGATTTTCATTTTTTTTATTTAATTAGTTTATTTTGTTTTGAGTTCGACCTTTTTTTTATATCTTTATTGTCTTTATTGTCTGTTTCTTCTTTCTTTTTTTCTTTCTCTATTTTTTCATTTTTAGTCTTTTCCTTTTTTGCCTTTTCTTCCTTTGCTTTTTCTTTTTTTGCTTTTTCTTCCTTTGCTTTTTCTTTTTTTGCTTTTTCTTCCTTTACCTTTTTTTCCTTTTGTAGTTTTATTTGTTCTATTCTAAATTCTGATTGCATAACTAAAGGAAAGTCTTTTTGAAATGGCTTAGTGTTTGGATTCTCTTCTAACCAAGTTTGATAAGCTATTTTAAATAAATCGTATCTACTATGAATCTCTGTGAATTTATAACCATTTTTGTTTCTTCTATATCCCAATTGTAATATAGCAAGTTTTCTATTCTCCCATTCTTCATCTGTAATACCTAATGCCTTGTAGTTTATATCTGCCTTACTATAAGCTGAAACTTGAATTACCATATCCTTATAGATTGATTTACTTGTTTTTAAATCAATTATCCATATTTGACGAACACCATCTTTAATAAATCCCATTGCCCATATTCTATCTAATGTTCCAGCATATTGTTCTTCTGATTTTTCATGGCTAAATACAGTCATTTCATTAGCTAACAATTCTGGTTTTTCTTTGTCAATATAATCTACATAAGAGTTAATAGTTTCTATTTCTTCAACAGTTAATTCTTCTAATTCTCCATTTCTTTTATTTTCATACTTATCATTTATTTTTATTCCAATCCCACTATCAATATCTTCAGTTGCTTGGTGAACTTTATCTCCCTTTATTCCAGCTTCATTTCTAATAGTTTCTGCTTCAGATAATCCTTTATCTGCTATCCATTTAATAAGATATGGACTTGTATACCAATATGATTTAATCCAAGTAACTGATGGAATGAATTCATAAGAACCAGGTAGTCCAGTTTTCTCATCTATAATAAGACGAGAATACCATCTTTCATCTGGACAAGTAATCCTAATAATTCTTTTTTTATTAATTGTGATAATTTCCTTAATTTCTTTTTTCAAATTTTTACTTTTGCTCCACTAGATAGGAAAATAGTTTCCTAAAAAGTTCTTCTTTATCTCGTCCTCGTGGATGATGATATTGGCATAAAGTTATACCATTTGTTAATTCGTATCTCAACTTTGGATATTTTCTCCAAGGGAAAATATGATGAACTATATTATATCCTTCGCAATTTTCATCATATAACCAACAAATATTATTATCTCGTTTTTTTACTTGTTTAACCCACCATTGATATTTAGAATCATTCCTTTTCTCTTTGACTTTGCATTTTTCACCTTTCCAAGAATTAGATCTTTTTCCTGTTCTTCCCAACATCCACTGACCAGTACCATTTTTCTTGTGTGTTTCTATCATCTTATTTTTAGTTTTTACTGAATGTTTTGTTCCAATTTTGGCATCGGCAATGTTTCTTTTGCCAACTATAGACATTGGTCTATGTTTTTTGCCAACATGGGATAAACTTATCTTGTCTTTGGTTTCTTTAGAATGTTTTTTCCCTAACCAATATCGAGCATTATTTTTTCTCATTTTCTGTTTAGCTTTTTCTGTGTGTTTTCTACCTATATTAAATATCCTTATTTTCTGTTTTGTTTTTTCTGACAACTTTTTCCCTATTTTACTGTTCCAATAACATTTATGAGAACAAAATTTCCTTTTTGTTGATAAATAAGTATAAAATTCTGTTTTACAATATAAACATTTTTTATATATTTTCAGATTCTTTTGCATGGATTCTTTTTTTACATTTTATAAATGCATCCATCATAAGAAGGTATACTACTGAGACTAATTTCTTCTTGATTAACTTCTTTATTCTGTAGATTAAAATATTTTCCACAAGTTGAACAGAAATATCCAGTTTGTCTTATCTCAGTAGAAATTGGTTTTTTACATTCTGGACAATAATATGTTCTATATATACAACTCATTTTATTTATTAAACCATATAGCAAATGATGATTTTGGATATTGTTCTATAATATCTTTAACAATAATGCTTAATGCTTTAATCATATTTGATTCGTTTGTGTATTTAATATTTGCTTTATTAAATTTTGGATTCCAAATATCATTACTTGTAGATCCAATACTGTAATCAACTCCACCATCCCAAAGCCATCCAATTCTTAAATGAATTTCTGAATCATAGATTTTTTGCAGAATTTCGCATATGTTCTTTGTTGTTATTTTTTTCATGTGTTTATATCATTTTTTGATTTTTATCTTCTGCTATTTCCTCATTTTCATTTAATGCTATTTCAAAATCATCTATTAATTTTTTTAACTGTTCTTTTTTATCTTTTGCAGTAGACAATCCGTCTATAAAGGCATATAATATTGTTTTTGCCAATTGTGATTTTTCCATATTTAATATACGTTTTTATTATTATTTTGTTTCGTTTTTCTCTTTCTCTTTTTTCCAAAGTTCTCCGATCTCTTTGATTTTTTTACCTTCTTTCATTTTATTTGAAAGAAATTTATGCCATGTTATCTTTCCTTCTGCATCTTTTTCTTTTATTTCTTCTTTAATATTTTCAGTATTCTCTGTTGTGGTTGGAGCAGGTGTTTCTATTTCTTCTACTTTGTCCTTATTTTCTTCTATTTTATTATTATCTTCTTCTATTTCTTTTTTAAGTAGTTCAACAAAGTTCTCCCAAAGCTCTTTAACTAAATTCTCTGTATTATAATTTCTTGTTAATAGTCTATATCTTTCTTTACATCCAGTAACAGCATCAGATTCTTTAAATACTTTTTCGATTATTTCTAAATTCATTTTTTTTCCTTTTTTTATTATTTTTTACCTTTCGATCTTTCGACCTTTAAAAATTTTTTAATATATCGTAATGGTTCTTTCTCTAATATCATTTGTTGTAGGTGATATGTGTATGGCATTCCTTGAAACATTACATCATTTGTATCCATTGTGCTTGAATAATAACCCTTATTACTTTGTTCTGGAAATTCTTCTACATACCATTCTTTACCCCAAAACGTTTCAGCGAAGTCGTGTGAGAATAATATCTTTTCTTTAATAACATATAAAAAAGTAAAGCTTTTTTCTTTTTCAAAAAATCCTTTTGGTGGAAATGCAGGTAGATGTTTAAGAACATTAAAACCATTCTTTTCTGCTTTTAAGATCGCCTTTTTAAAAATTTGTTTATTTGTCATTATATTTATTTGACCTGTTTATTATATTACCATATAGTATATGATATTACTATTATATACTTATGTCAATAGTTTATCTGTGGATAACTCATTGTATAGTATTGTCTATTAAATTATGAATATAAAAAGGTGTCCAAAATGTAAAATAGAAAAATTAGTTAATGAATTTTATAAAGATAGAAACAAAAAAGATGGATTATATGTTTGGTGTAAAGAATGTCATAAAAAATATTATCGGAAGTATAAGGAAAAGAATAAAGAACAAATGCGGAAACAGACTAAAAAATATATACAACAGAATAAAGAATTAATAAAAGAAAGAAGTAAAAAATATTATCAGAAAAATAAAGGAATAATAAATAAACAAAAGAGAAAATATTATTATAAAAATAAAGAAAGAATAAAGGAGTATGAAAAAGAATATCGGCAACAAAACAAAGAACGAATAAGAAAAAGAAGGACGGTGTATGATAAGGCATATCATCAAAGACCAGAAATAATAGAAAAGAAGAATCGTTATAATAAATTAAGGAGATATTTTGATCCTAAATTAAAATTGAGTGATAGTGTGTCATCTGCTATGTGTCATAGTTTAAAAGGAAATAAAAATGGAAGACATTGGGAAGACTTAGCCGGCTATACATTACAAGAATTAAAGATTCATCTTGAAAAACAATTTGATTTATGGATGAATTGGAAAAATTATGGAAAATGGCACATTGATCATATTAAACCAAAATCATTATTTCATTTTACGAAACCAGAAGATAAAGAATTCAAAGAATGTTGGGCATTAAGCAACTTACAGCCTTTAGAAGCAACAAAAAACATTAAAAAAAGTAATAAGTTTATAATAACTAAATAGTCAACCTTTTTCCTGTGGATAACTTATGGCAATTTATTAAGGTATGCACCAGGGTGCATTTGGTTGATATACAAAAAACATGAAAACAAAATCGCCATTTTTCAATAAAGAGCTTTTAGATGAATATATTAAAATATATATGCTTTATTTCTTTTTAAATTATGAATGGTTCGAAATTGCAGAATATATGGATGTCACACGGTCAAAGATTAAGTATGCTATAAGATGGGTTAGTAAAAATTTCTTAAAGATTCCAGCTCAAGAATTACTTAATGGAGCTATTTATTCAATAAAACAGAGAATAAGGCATAATACTGAACTTTATAATTCTCAAAGAAAAAAGAAGAAAATATCTATCAGATCTGTTGTTGAGCTTAATAGAGAAATAAGAGAAGATACTCGTGATCTTAATAGACTTCAATCTGTTTATCAAGATAGCTATGGCAAGATAGATGTAAGTCTAGACGCACAAGCAGTTCTTAAGTTAATTACTGGTGATAAATTTCCTGAAACACCAGAAACACCTGAAACACCAGAAACACAAGAAACACAAGAAACACAAGAAACACCAGAAACATCAAATATAAAAGATAAAAAATAATGCCAAATAAAAAGTCGTGGACATATTATCCAAAGTTAATGTATAAGGTTAGTAATGGCATTGCTTTATGTAGAGATTGTCATAAATTAACTTTTAAAAAAAACTATTCCATTTACGCATGATCAAATAAAAGTTGTAGCAAAAGCTAGGAATAATTTTGCTTATTTTGTTAAAGAAATAGGTTCTAAATCAATTCCGAATTTTGTAATGGGTGATTATATAGAAGAATCTTGTAATTTTTTATCTAAAAATAAAAAAACTATTAGGTTGGCTTTTCGGTCTGGAATGAAATCAAAACTCATTCATGTTTTTTTAATGTATAAAATAATGTTTGAAGGTATTAATGATAATATAGATATGCATTATTTTAGTTATAAGGAAGATTTAGCTGGACTTCATATTAGAGAAGTCAAACGAATGGTTGCAGATAATCCATATTTTGAAGAATTAATAGATTTAAAATCAAGAGCAGATAGTATTGGAGAATTTACTTGGGATAGAAAACATATTGTTTCAATTAGACCAAGAGGTATTATATCAGCAACTCGTGGACTTAAAGGAAATATTCTTATCTGCGATGACATCTTGTCTGATCCTGCTCAACCAATTCTTCCGAATCTTATTTTTAAAGTTAATGATTTATTTAAATCTGTTATATTAGAAAGCATAAAACCTGGTGGCGAAATTCATGTAGTTGGAAGCCCTATTAGTAGAGTTGATTTATATTTTGATCCAGAGTTGAGACATGAGTTTAGTTTTATGGGAACACCATCAATCATTGATAAGGGAACTTCAAAAGAGAGATCGGCATGGCCAGAATTTATAAGTCTGGAAGAATTAAAAGCAAAAGAAAGATCAAGAGGACCGAGAGTTTTTGAAAGAGAATTTCAAATTTCACCATATTATTCCGAAGACTCATTCTTTAAAAAAGATTATTTAATGAAAAATGTAGTAAATTCAAATTTATCTAATGCTGATATTAGGACTGGATACATAACAGACAAGAAAGTAATAGCTGGATTTGATATTGGTAAAAAGAAGCATCCAAGTTTATTAACAGTTTTTGAATTAAATGGAACAAAAGCCAAAATGATTCATTTTAAATTTATGGATAAATGGGCTTATTTTTCTGGAAAAGACGAATTCGATCCAAGCCATCCAACACAATTAGAGTATTTGAAAGAAGCTATCAAATCTCTTAATATAGATGAACTTTATTATGATAATACTCGTGGAGAGCTTGAAGCTGCGAGAGATCAAGGGTTGATACCACCATCAATGCTTCCTATTGTTTCAACACATCGTATAAAAGAATCCAATGCAACGGCATTTGATAAATCTGTAATGAATCGTGAAATGGAAATTATGAATGATGAACGACTATTAACATCAATAACACAAGTAACAAAAGAACTTTTTGCAATAGAAGATAAATACGGGAATCATGGTGAAGGATTTACATCAATAGCATTGTGTTTTAATGGAATAAATAAAATATTTATGAGTGGAACTCAAGAAAAAGAAATTTCAGCAGGTGGTATATCTGTATTTGATTCAGATATGATTCCTAAGGGATTTTAATATATTGTTTTGATATAAAATAGCTTTTTATGAGCTGTTTTTTAATTGTATGAAATATATTATTGAAAATCTATATATTTTACTTTAGTAATTATTCTATCTCCTCTGCGAGTTCTCATTTCTGTTTTTGGTCTTGCTACTATACCTTCAGCTATAAAATCTCCCCATTGTGACTTAAATCCTTTTTTAGTCATTTCAATAGCTTCATCTAAGGTTCCTTGTCCTATAATAGGAACTATATCTAAATCTAATTTATTAGCAATATCTTCTACATTATTTCTTTCAAGATATAATCCATTAATAGCTACATCAAATAATACAAAACTAACTCCGTCTGGAATATAGTTTCCACCGCCCTTTTGAATTCTTGCTCCATATCCTTCTCCATAAAGGACAACATTTAATTCGTCAATTGAAACTAAATTACGGTCTAATCCTTGTGGAAATACTTCAGCGAGCTTTTGCCGTGGTTCCATTCTTTTAAATAATTTATCTAATTCCATAATTAATGGAGTTGGTATTTGGGCATTATCTGATCTGCCACCAAATACAACATCTTTGCCATTCCATATTATTCTAATATTTGTTCCATCAACCTTTTCTGTAAATATCCATTGGTTATCTTTCAGATATTCTAATTCAGGAGTAGTCCATTCACCAATGATAAATTTTTTATCTCCTTCCATATTTCTTTTAAATAAGGATAATATTTTGTGATATTTGTTTGATAATTTCATATTTTTTATTTTAATAGTTCCTTGTTTTCATATATATTACCGATTACTTCAAAATCCCAATCTATATAATGTTGTGGTTTTTTCTGTCCAAAACTTGTAGATGGACCAGACCAATGATTGTTTTCATATTGTTCTAATGTAATAGATGTCCATTCGTTATTTACCTTGGGAGTATCAAGACGAAATCCATAATTGAGCCATTTGACTTCATAAATTATACCTTTTCCGTTTTTAATAATATCCCCTTCATATGTCTCTTTTTTGTTTTTGTCTTTTAGCCCTGTGTATTGCATTAGAATAATTTCATTAAACTTAAGATACTCAAGTGCCGGCGATGGAGATACCCCAGATCTTTCTTCATCTGGGTCATAACAAGAACCAGTTTGAATTTCTTTAAAATTAAAATCAATATAGTTAACGCTTTCAATTTTTTTATGAACTAAATCCCACACTCTAAATTTTATTCTTTTATGTTTCATATTTTTATTTATAGTTATATTTTATTATACAATATAATATAAGTCAAGCTCACATCCTGTGGATAACTTATTTTATTTTAATGTTGGAATATTAAGAATCGAACTTAAGTCTCTACAGTATCAGAGTAGCGTTCTACCATTGAACCATATTCCATTATAGTATCCTTAATAGGACTCGAACCTATAATCTACTCCTTAGAAGGGAGTTGCTTTATCCATTTAAGCTATAAGGACATGTATCCTTAGGGGTATTAATATTTAAGAATATAATAGATAACATAAAACCAACCAAATATTCCATGAATAATACACCAGAATATTGAATGATTTACTGACCAAGAAAGAATAATCGCAATAACTGTTCCTATTCCTACTCCTGAACTTGTTGTTTCTTTATTCATAGCACCCTTAGTAGGATTCGAACCTACACGAACTAGTTTCGAAGACTAGTGCTCTGTCCAATTGAGCTACAAGGGTATATTTGATCCTTGATTATTTAATTCTATATATCATTAACTTACATAATAACTTATTCCACCAAGATAATTCTATATCAAAAAGACACATATATGCATCTGCTATCATATCAAATATTTCTTCTTGAGTTCTGCCTTGAGTAATTATTGTTCCTTTTTTATTTGGTGTTTTGCCAGTAACAACATATCCCTCTTCGCATTTTTTAATCTCAAAGTTGTATTTTCCTGTTATTTTCATAGTACTGCGAGAAGGAGTCGAACCTTCAACAAACTGAGCCTAAATCAGTTGCCTCTGCCGATTGGGCTATCGCAGCATGAAAGGATGGGCAGGGGTTGACCTGCAGAACGATTTTTTGGGAATCTTGTCCTTGCTCTATGGACTAACACGGCTATGTATAGGTGGATCAATAAGTTCGTTAGACTTATTTTTTAGGCCGTGAACCTCGTGGTGTAATCCTTATTTCCACTTGGACTTCAGGATTGTTATTTCTCCCCGAGCAGGGTTGTATAAGCGTGCCACCATACGCTCTCGTTCTCACCACACTTCTTACGGATCACTGTCCGCAACCATCCTAGTAATGGAGACAGGAGTCGAACCTGCAGAACAATAGGTTTGAGCTATTGATGTTTACCGATTACATCACTCCATCTTTTCATTTTTTTTATATTCACAAGCAGAACACATATTACCTTTTTTACCATGAGTAAAACAACCGTAAATAGGTCCACCACAATAAGCACATTTAGAATATTCATAAATATCAATTTTTAAATCTTTACAAAGTTTAATAAAATCTTCTTTATCTCCGTAATAATGATAAAAGATATTAGTCCATTGATCTTCTTTCCCTTTATAATCCATATCAATATAATTAGCAAACCCTATTTCTGGCTCAGAGGATCTTTTATCAGGAATAATTAAACCAATAATATTATCCATATCGCCAGTATATCCATCTCCAAGATACATTTCATTATAAGGATTAAACCTCTTTGTTCTTAAAGGAATTTTAATTATTAAATGTGTTTTATTCTTAGTTATTTTATTCATAGTACCGAAGACAGGATTCGAACCTGTAAAATCGTGATTTTAAATCACGCATGTATGCCGTTCCATCACTTCGGCTTTTTTACTTTTATAATATTTTCTTTTTTGTTCATTTATTTTGTTTTTATTTCTTTTATAATAATCTTTACTTTTTTTTAATATCTCTTCTTTATTTTTTTTATAATTATTTCTTTGCCATTCTTTTATTGTTTCTTTATTATTTTGATAATATTTTCTTCTATTTTTATTTAGTTTATCTCTATTTTCTTTACGATATTCAATGTAGTATTTTCTCATTTTTGCAAGTATCTTTTTCCTATTTTTTTTGTAATATTCCATAGTAATAGCACTATGTATTTCTCGATAGTTTTTATGATTAACCAACCATCTTATTTGTGTTTCTGACACATTAAATAATTTGGCTAAATATCTAATTGAAGTAAAAGTGCCATCATATAGATCCCTTATTTCCATTTTTTCTCCTCTATCTAATTTTTTTTTCATATATATATTTATTTCTATTTATACCATAACAAACAACAGATCATCATTGTTGTTCCTGTGGCTATTAAAATTAATCCAAAACAAGTCATGGTCGGGGTGACAGGATTCGAACCTGTGATCTCTTCGTCCCAAACGAAGCGCCTTAGCCACTAGGCTACACCCCGATTAATTTTTTATTATTTTATAAAATTCTACCATTAATTTTCATTTTTTAATATTATTTTTATTTTATTGGCTATTATTTTTTCAAATCCTTTTTTCATTTTAAGAACTTGATCATGTGCTCCATTTTCTATTAATCTTTTATTGTTTTCTGGAATTGATGAAATTGCTATAATATGTTTAAATTTATCTTTGTGATTTTTTAAAAACCAAGTTCCATTTCCATCTGGCAAATCATGATCTATTAATAATATATTCCAAGGTAATTTTGCTGGATTATCGAAATCGTAATATCCATCTCCACATCTATTAGCTTCATCTAAAGTAGGAACAACGGTTACTAAATCAACATGTTCTGGAAATCTATTTGGAAGAGCTTTTAATATTTCACTTACCATAAAAAAATTGTTTTCTACTATTAATATTTTCATAAATCTTTTGTTGTTTTTTTATTCATATTTGTAGGGATAGAAGGTAATGCTCCCTCGTTGATAGATTAAGAATCTATTGTTCTTCTATTGAACTATATCCCCTTATGGTGGGAATAGTAGGATTCGAACCTACGACAGATGGATTAAAAATCCACTACTCTAGCCAGGCTGAGTTATATTCCCAATGTGCACTCTTGTGCATATTGTTTCAAGGGTAGGATTCGAACCTACAATCTTCTGGATCAAAACCAGACGGCTTACCAATTTGCCCACCTTGAAATAATTAGCTAACTTGTTAATGTGTCGTAGTCTGGAATCGAACCAGAATCTTTGATTTTTCAGACCAACGCTTAAACCATTAAGCTACTGCGACTCTTTTTTTAATTTCCTTTTTCTATTTTTCTTTTTATTTAATCTTGCTTTCTGTCTTTTTCTATTTTTTTTCATTTATTATTTATTTATGTAAATTTTTTCCTTTTTTAATATTTTATTTAAGACTTCTTTTTTTATCTTATTTATGCGAGTCGGACAGGATTCGAACCTGTAATCTTTCGTTTTGGAGACGAATGCTTTTGCCATTTAAGCCACCGACCCTTTCTGCGGGAATGATCGGATTTGAACCGATGATCTTTCGGTTGACAACCGAACGCATTAAGCCAGACTATGCTACACTCCCAAATTATCATGGTGACTGACGAGGATTGAACTCGCAATCGCCTGCACCACAAGCAGGGGCTTTGCCAATTAAGCTACAGTCACAGAGATCAGGATGGGATTCGAACCCATGATTGGACAATAGTCCCAGGTTTTGCAGACCCGTGTCTTAAGCCACTTGACTACCTGATCATGTTGGGGATGGTGGGGATTTGCCTATATTGCTTTTGCAAAAGTCAATCGATAGTACATTCACCCCCACATAAGATAACTTTTACTCGCCCTATTCATTCCTTGAGTTTAATACACTTATCAAGGTTGGAAGCGATACTCTCGGCTATGTATATTCGCCTAGCGTCTACTATTCCGCCACATCCCCGTTAAGAGTTAGTGAGGATTCCCGTTTATTCCACCTCACATAATCGTCATCTTGGTTGATCCAATCTTTCGATAATGGATTATCCCATAAGGACATTAATCTGCCAATGTGTTTACTTTTTAGAATCTATTTGCCTCAAGACTTAAAGATTCCTTACGTCTATTTCACCATAACTCTTGTGGACCGACTGGGAATTGAACCCAGAATTATTGCTTGCAAAGCAATTGTGTTACCACTATCACTATCAGCCCTTTTTTGTTTTTTAGATAATAATATTGTTTGCGGAAGGAACAGGATTCGAACCTATACGCCCTTTCGGACACCTGCTTTCAAGGCAGGGGAGATGCCAATTACTCTTTATCCTTCCTTGGCGGAAGAACTGGGAATCGAACCCAGAGAGCTTTTACACTCACAGATTAGCAATCTGTTGCAATGCCATTATGCGATTCTTCCTAACGCTTTTATTCTTTTTGTAGAGCTCCGTGAAGGACTCGAACCCTCAACTTCAGTTTACAAAACTGTTGCTTTACCTGTTAAGCTAACAGAGCATTATATTATTCTATCATAGCATAAACAAGAATAGTAAGTAAAATACAAATATATATGAATAAAGCTTGATTATGTGGTTCTTTTGGAAATATTTTCATGATTTATTTAGTACGAGAGATAGGATTCGAACCTATAACCAACTGCATGTAACACAGTGACTCTACCATTGAGTTACTCTCGTGGACTAGTACTGGAAGTAGGATTCGAACCTACGGCTACTTGGATATAAGCCAAGCGTTCTTCCTCTGAACTATTCCAGTATATTATTTTAATAAATCTTTATTCTCATAGATGTTTCCGATTATTTTAGGATAAAACTTTTGTCCAGCTCCACCACCAGCATTACTAAGATTCTCTGTATCATAAACCTGCGATACCTAACAGTTGTCTTAAGTGTGTTTCTCTTGATAGAGAGCAAGGTCACTGGTTTGCATCGCTTACTTCTGACCCTTTTTCATTTTACCCAACAATAAATAATTATTTCTTATTTCTTTTAAGCTCATAAATATATCCCATTGTGTTAAATAATAATCCATATAAAGCTTCTTCTAATCCATCTCTACTTTTGTATCCTCTATGTTCTAGCCATAAATCCATAAAGTGTCTGGTAGCCGACTTAATATATACATTTTTGTCTACACCTTTTTGCCAATTATCAGATTCTCTATGGCTCCCGTCTTTCATTATTCTATGCTTATTCATATACTCTCCAAATGCTTGTAAAACAATTGGACTAATGTGCCCTTCGAAATCTATCTTACCATCTTCTAAGTCTCTTAAAGCACCAGTTTTAAATACTCTTTTTTTCATAGCTTTATAAGATTAGGATTTTCATATATATTGCCAATTATTTCAATATACTTATCGTTTCTAATCGGCATCCCATCGTCTAACATCCATCCTTCATAGTATCTACTATGTCCTCCTCCCATGCCA
>Ga0307928_10000658_pt1 | contig 26072 bp, 39 predicted proteins | sample AceLakmetagen232_FD_201815 | JGI IMG/M metagenome (GOLD analysis project Ga0307928, IMG submission 201815) | Saline water microbial communities from Ace Lake, Antarctica - #232 | ecosystem: Environmental > Aquatic > Non-marine Saline and Alkaline > Saline | place: Antarctica: Ace Lake... | reverse complement strand
TACTAACTCAAAAATATAAGCAAATTAGAAAGAACATTATTGTAGATGATTTATTTAAAAAATATAAAAAAGGAGATAAAATTAAGATTGTTAAAGGAAAGGAATGTGGAAAAGAAAAGAGAAATGAGAATAAGAAGAATTAGGATCGGTGGAACTTATAATACATATCAAGTGATAACTAGAATAGTTGATATGCCTAATGAAACATATCAGGAAACATGGAAAGAAGCAGATAGAAGCCCATACAAGCAGGGTAATGCCAGATAGTAGTATGGAAGTGAATAAGAATAGTGAGGGTTATACCTACAGCATTAAAGCGTATGGGCAGAGTTGTGAAGAGATTAGAGATAAGCTAGAGATATTGAAAAGGGAAGCAGAGGAGATTATAGGGGAAGCTGAGAAATCGGCTTCCTAATTTTTATTTTTTTATATATTTCTTGTTTTTTTATATAAATTATAATTGGAATGTTTATATATAAGTTATAATTGGAATGTTTATATATAAGTTATATTATTATATCGTTCAGGTGATATTATGAGATATGAAAGACTAATAAAAAAATGGGGAGATACTTCCCTAGCTATTGTTATACCAATAGATCTGGCAAAATTTCTAGGATTGAATCCTGAAGATGCCGTGGTTATACAAGATGATGAAGGTAAACATGGTAAATTTATTTCCATGTGGAGGAAGTAAATGGGATATAGGATAAAGAAACCATTCTGGATTTATAATAAAAGAACAAAAAGATTTGAGAATCAATGGTTTGAATATCCTATACAAGCCCTCAAATTCATAGAAAATAGATTAGGTAATTCAAATAACTTCAAGATTATTGATAAAAGGAAGATCAAAAATAAAAAACAATGGAGGCAAAAAAACTTTAAGCTATAAAATGATTAAAACAAATCCTCAAGAGTTTATTAAATTTAATACTACTTTGATGAGTAATGCTCCAAAAGGATATATTCCTTGGTATTTTCCAGTTATTGAATATAACAAAGCACCAGATGGTCTTGCGATTTCTAAATGCTCACCACCTTTATATGATGGTAAAAAAGGAAACTGGAAAGCACCTTGGTCAAGATTGACATATAAAGAAGCATTAGAAAGATTAAAAGAAGGAAAGAATGTAGGTATTTCTGGAAGAAAAGATGATCCTCTGATAATCATTGATATAGATGATTGGAATTTAACAAATCAAGCACCAAAAACATTAATTATATTATCTCGGAAAAGATGTGGTATACATGCTTTTTGTTGGAAACATCCGGACTGCAGAAAATTACCATTAAATATTCCTACAGACTTTGGTGAAGTAAGAAGTTCAGATCAGTATGTAGTTGCTGCAGGATCTTATTGTAAAACTTCTTGTAATGATATAGATGGTGAACCAATAACGGATAAACACAAAACAGATATTAAAAATGATCCTAACCTTGGTGTTTATTCTATAATGGAAAATGTAAGTCCTTGCTTTATAAAATATGAAGAACTACCAGTATTCTTTTTAGATAAGGAAATAAGAAGAGAAGAAAAAGAAAATAATAAACCTGAATATAAAAATAAAGTAATAACTTTAGATGGAAAAAAATCTGCTTTATTTGATTTAAAGATAACTGATATTATTTCGACTACTCATGGAAATCGTAAACCTCATCCATTACATAGTTCAGATACTGGAATGAATTTCAGTGTTGATGATAATTTATCTCATTGTTGGAGGCATCTTGTATCCTTAAATGCCATCCAATTTTTAGTAGTTAAATCAGGTTATATGTCTTGCTTAGATGCAGGTACTGGACACATAAATAGCGGTGCTGGTACATCTAAAGTAACTGGGGATGATGGTGCAATCTTTTATGCATGGAAAGAAGCAAAAAAGATGGGTATAATACCAATTAATGATCCCATACCTGTGAGGGCATTAAAATATATTGCACATAAACACGAACTTATTCCTTCAGAATATACTTTTTGGAAATTACCTGTTGAAATATATAACAAAGTTATAAAAATTATAGAGGGGGAATATTAATGGAAACTGGAAGAGTGATAATACCTGAAGAAGAATTGAAACATATTCGGGCTTTGAAGAAAGCAGAATACCTTAATGAACTACATCATGAACTGCTTGAAAACATAAAACATATTTCTGAAGAAGAACTTGGGAAAAAAGTGAATACATATTTTCAAGTAGATACTAAGATAGCAAGATACATATGTGCCAAATACATATTAAGAAAATTTAAAATTATGACAGATATTATGACAGATGATATTAAGGCATATGATGAAGAAACAAAATACTATAAAAATATTGGTGTAGAAAAGATAAAGATGTTATTAACAGAAGAGTTTAATCAGCATAATTCTAAAGTTACAAGTGAAGAAATTTTACACTTTGTAAGAACTCTGACATATATTGAACAAAAGGATATCGATGAAGCAAGAAATAAAGATATGATTCCTTTCAAAAATGGGATATATTATATAAAACAAAAGAAGCTTATCCCGCATGATTACAAATATTTATTTGATTATCAGATACCTATTATTTATAATTGTGAAGCAGACTGCCCAATCTTTGATAATTTCTTGAAACAGGTTGTCAAAGAAGAAGATATCACATTAATCTATGATATTATGGGTTTAAGTTTATATCCGATTAATATATTAGAAAAGTTCTTTGTATTTACTGGAACTGGTTCTAATGGCAAAACTGTATTAATAAATGTATTAGAACATTTTATAGGAATTGAAAATAAATCTGCAATATCATTAAAACAAATGACAGAAGATAAATTTGCAGTAGCTAAGATGTATAAGAAACTATTAAATGTGGGTGCAGATATATCTGGTGATATAATTATTGATTCATCTCTACTAAAATCTGCTAGTTCTAAAGATTCTATTAGTGGTCAATTTAAATTCGGGCAAATATTTGATTTCAAACCATCTGCTACATTAGTATATGGAACTAATGCCCCACCTTTATTCAAAGATAATTCAGATGGAATGAACAGAAGACCAGAATTAATCGCTTTCCCATACAAATTCGGCAATGATAAGGATATTGAAGAAGATCCTACTATCAAGAAAGCTGATTTAAATATATTGGATAAATTGATAACAGATGATGAAATGGGGGGAATATTGAATAAGGCTCTGCAGCATTTACATAAGATACTTGAAGATGGGCAGTTGAGTATAGTTAGATCAGTTCATCAAAGCAAGAAATTGTATAAGAAGTATTCTAATTCGGCTATAGCCTTTATAGAAGAGTTTTGTGAAGAGTGCCCATATATACCAAGTGAACTGGAACATATAGATGGAAGGCGGGTTAATACTCCTGCAGAGGGCTTCCTGTTCATTAGTGATATCTTTCCATTATATAAGAAATGGTGTCAAGATAACCTTTTGCAAATAAAACCCAGGAACTCATTTACTAAATCGGTATCATACATTGATGATTGGAACATTGAAACAGGGCAAAAAGACAGAAACGATCATGGAAATCAAGAAAGATCTATCAGAGGGGTACAATGGTATGATAAAAAAGACCAGCTTTTTTGAACAATTTGAAAAAATAAATATACATATTTACCAAACCAGTATCTTATATTGATCAGTCCAAACCCAGCTTTTTAGAAACCTCAAAATCTATTTATCCTTTAATTCCATTTTAAAAGGTTATATGAGTGTTATTCCAGAAAGCACAGCTCGAGTACCTTTAAGTTCTCTAGAATTTGAGAAAGCTATAGAGAACTTAGAAAGGGAAAAGCTGTGCTTGCTGGGTTTGCTGGATACATAATCAATATGAATCATATAAAAGAACCGGAGGAATCGAGATGATAGATCTAAGAACTTTATCCCATAAATATTACCCATCCAAGAAACTGAAATGCAAAGTATTGCATAACGGAGTATGGATAGATAATAAAGAATACCTAAAACTCATTAAACCAGATAACCAATTATAGAATTTATATAAACCACATATATTTATATAAATTATAATACAAACATATATATAGTTGCTAATTATACCTTACTATATCAGTAAATAAGGAGGTATAACAAAATGCAAACACAAACATACGGAACTAAAAACAAGATCTACAGAAAGGTTAGGCAATTGATTAACAGCAAACAAGAGAAATATCTTAACTGGTTTGCTTATGTGCAAACATTGGAGGTATATTAAATACATTATTTATTAGATAGATTAAATGAGGGAATAAGAAAATGATAAAAGAAACAAGACACAGATTCAGTCCAAAAGATTTACTGGACATGATTAATAAGACATATGGCAAAGGTTGGAAAGAAGATCAGTTTTCAATGAGTAGCAAAGGTGCTATAGTAGTAGTCAAGCAAGATATGTAATTTGCACATAACACTAATTATATGCAACTAACTAATGTTTTCATATATAGCACAGATGCAATAACTTACATATAAGATGGATAAGAGGTAAGATTTTACCGAGATCTCCGGTAAATTATAATATCATATTCCTTAATTGGAAATAAAGGTATGGCTTGGCTAAGCAAGGCGAGGAAAGGCAAGGAAAGGCAAGGAAAGGCAAGGAAAGGCAAGGGCTCTTCGGAGCATATATCATATTCCCTAACAGGAAATAAAAGCAGGAGGAAAACGAAATGAAGAAAATACATATAGTTTTGATAGCTTTACTAACTATTGGCTTAGTAAGTGCAGGATTGGTGAGTTATTTGAGTAATACAGCAGAAGCAAATATACAGGTCGATAGCCCCATGTCTATCCAATTTGCTAAAATAGGAGCTGTAGATTCAAATGGTGGATTTAATACAATAGAAGATTGGGCAGATATCTTAAACTTAGATGGAACAACTGGATTAAGCACATCTGAATTAGGAGTGAAGATTGTAAACAATGCAGATATAACAATATCTGATAAAACATTAGAATTGAAAGTGACAACAAACAACCCTATAACAGATGTTAGTTGTAATGATATATCTAGTTTGCAGTTTTGGGATACAGCAACACCAACTCAGATCGCAAAAGGTTATCAGGAATTAAGCAGCCTATGTTCGGATAAAGGAAATTATGTTGTATATAATATAGATATAAATTCCCTAAGTTCTGAAACAACATATAAGTATCCAGTAAAATTAGTTTTTGGTAATGTTGAATCAGCAAGATATAATTTTGAAGCAACATTATTGAATGAGGTAGTTGTTTAAATGTTTTTTTTATTTTTTAAATATATGGAGATGATACAATGAAAAAAACAATCCTAATTATAATGTTCATTTTATGTTTACCATTAGCATTCGCTTTATATGGTGGAGATACATGGACATATCATTTTAATGAATGTGATGAGCTCAGAGTTAATATAACTGCAACCGATACAATAGATATTGGAGAATACATGATCTTGAATACGTGCACAGAAGAAGATACCAATTATTTTATATGTGAATGTGATGATAATTATGACTTCAATATGAGTTTTAAATTAAATGCAGTAAACAATTATACAATCTTATTCAATTATGATTATAATAAAATAGTTACAGAAACAATAAGTTCAGGAAGTTCAGGTGGGGGAAGTAGTGGAGGATATTATAATAGTTCCTACTGGCAAGATAAGTTCGGAAATAAATCAGTTAAGATAATAGATATAGAGAAACCTAAGAAAATAAAAGAAGTAGTTGAAGAGATAAAGGCTAAAGAGAATATCCCACAAGAAGTGATTGAAGAACCTGAAGAGATACCTGAAGATAACCTGAAGATACCTGAACCAGAAGATGAGTCCACTATGATATATTGGATAGTTTGTATAACCATATTATTGCTCTCAGGCATAGGCATAGTATATTTTGTTAGAACGAGGGGATTTGAATGACTAAATCAAGAAGAGGTAGAACCAGTATGAAGAGAATATTCAAACTAGAATGTGACCAATGCGGGAAACCCATTATAGGTTTTGATTATATTGAACAAACCTTTTTTTGCAACTGGGATATTAATGAATCTGCCAGGATGATAATCTGCAAAGATTGTTGGGAGAAACAGAAGAAGAAGGTAGGGGGTGAATACAAATGAACAAACTGATTAAATTTATAACACTTGAAGAGTTCAAGAAAATCCTATCTGCTGAAAAGAAGCAGGAATACAAATTGGCTTATATCTTAGGTTTTGGTTCAGGATTAAGATTATCTGAGATAATTGGCTATCAAACAAAAGAAGGAAGGCGGACCAATAAGAAAACTGGTGAAGTGAGAATAATACCATCCAGATATATAGAACCATTGACTGCTGATGATATCAATTTAGAAAGACATCAGATACGCATAATAGGAGCGAAAGGGGATAAAGATAGGATTGCACCTACTTCCCCATACCTAAACAAAACAGCCTTATCTATGCTACCCCTCAAGCTTAAAAGACGTACTGTGCAATGGCGTATAAAAGAAATAGGCAGGAAAGAATTAGACAAGGATATTCATTTCCATACATTAAGGCATGGGTTTGGTAACTATATGGTCAATGATAAGAATGTTTCTTTGCCTATGGTCCAGCAGATGATGGGACACAGCAGAATTGATACCACAGGAATTTATACAAAAGCCAATCCTATCCAGGCAACTAATAAAGCATGGGAAACATGGATTGATTGAAACATATCCATCAGAAGTGCAAGAAACAGATTAACTTCTATATATGAAACTATTTCATTATTACACATAAGGCTTATTATATGCAAATATTTAATAGCAATGCTATAATCAAAAGTGACCACATTGTAATCATAGTAACATTAAAACACCATCCATCCTTATCCTTATAGATAGGTAAGTTTGAAATAAACGAGTTGGGATTCTTTAATTGAAACTCAATCAGCTTGAAATTAGATAGCCGAAATGAATCTATGAAATCATATAATATGTTTGAGAGAAAACCATTCCTTCTGATATGCCCAAGCTCATGTTTAATAGATAGATCATATAGGTCAGGATAATCTAATAGGGCTTTGTTGATCTGTATCCATCTAACTCCATTCTGGAAAACTGTGTAAGCAATACCATGATCTATTAGTTCTATTCTTATTTTATTCTTGCCATCTATTATGTAGTTATGTTTTTTCGTTGCCACAATCATCACACACACACCTTCCCATTTTTTATTATATCTAATGCTATACTACATTCTTCAACTTAGGTTCAGAAATTTTAGTTTCATCTTCTTTATCAATTTTGATTTTACTCCAATCATGCAGGCTAGTTCTATGGATACCTAATTGCTTAGAAAATTCACCTAATGTTTTTAAAGGCATCTTTACTGAGCCTACTTTCAATTTCAAATTTTGCAACATTAAATAATTCTTATCAGTTTTATCTTTTCTTTTTCCTATCGTATTGATTGCACGATCTTTTAGTTTTTCATAAGTTTCAATATTGCAATTTTTTTCATCTTCTATTGTTATACCCATCTGATCCATCAATGGTTCTACATTAGGAAACGTACCATGAAAGCTATTTCTCTTCTTATAATTCCTAATCTTTTTCTGTTTGTAATCATTAAATAAATGTTCAAGATTCTTCTTTCTTATGTAAACGAATCTGCCAGGTTCAACTTCTTTTCTACTATACATATGGATTATTCCAAGTGCCCGATCTACTACAACATATTCAGAGAACTTATAGAACTTAACCATATTAATAATTATGAAATGCCTTTTCTTTCTGCAAGTCATTAATAATCTCAATAGATCTTTATTAACCTGATTGTACCAATCAATGCTCAATGAATCGATAGCAGGTTCATCCCAAATAATAATTTTATTATTAGTAGTTTTTGCAAAATCAATAAGGTTTTGAAGTTTGAAAAACATATGAATATTTCTTTTAGTTTTTGATTTAACATAATAAGCAACTGCTTCAGAAGTATTTGTTTTTCCTTCACCTTCACTACCTTCAATAAGAAGCAAGGCATCTTTTCTTACTTTTTTATTAACACACCTTTCAATCATAATATTTAATTTCTTTACGATATTATCATCTAAATAATAATTTAAATCAGTAAATTTCATAGACCTTCATCATCTTCATCAAAATCTCTGGTAACATTATGGAATCCAGTTTTGGACATTATCTCAAGAATTAATTCCTTTACCTCATACAGATTTTCCAATGTGCATTCTTTTCCTAACTGATATAATCCAACAAGTTCAATTAATCTATCTTGTTTCTTATCTTTTAATAAGTCAAGATAATCCCCCTTTAAGAAATCGAAAAGCTGACTGGCATGAGCCCATGAACAATGATAAGGTTCTAATTCATTTATCCGCTCAACAGGATAATTATTAAATTTGATAGCATTGATGATTCCAGTATATTGATTTATTAAATTAAGTTCTTGATCTATAGCAATTTCTGCTACTTTTATTTTATCCTGGAATATCTTTTTCTGATAAGTTTCAGCCATTAAATTAACCTAACATTTTCTTTAAATCTCTCATTTAGTGAGTTCCCTAAATGTTTTAACTTACATATTTTATATCCTATAAATATACCAATAATTAAATATAAGAAACTGATAAACACCCACACATTACAATTGTTTATCATCTTTTCTATGTATAAACATTACTTAGGACTCACCCATTGAGACTTTTCTTTATTTCCTTCCCTATGATTTTTAATAAATTCTAAAGTACAGAAATCTTTCTCATGGATATCATAGAATTTAACAACGTCAATAGGAAGTGTAATTGTTAGGCTTCCACCCCTTGCTATAACCTGTCTTAAAAATTCAACCATTTTTAATTAAATATACTAAAATATATCAATGCATTATATTATAGCACATACATATATATATATCTTTCTATTTTATGTTTCTTATAGTAGAATAATCACATTTTTATATATGTAAAACAAATAAAGAATTAGTGAGGTGAATTTGAAAATGAGAAAATATCCACAAGGTGGACTATCTGGTGCTTTTATAGGAATTATGATTGCTACAATAATTGGAGTTGGAGTTACCATCCCAATAGTACAGAATGTTATAGACAATTCTAACATTACTGGGCTTACTGCTGTAGTTTTGGGCAATCTTCCAATATTGCTAGGAGTAGTTCTATTGGTAGCTGTAGCAAATCTGGTGCAGTAAACAATGAATAAATATAGAGTTGGGATTCCCCTAATTTTATTTTTATTTTTTATTTCTTTTTCTTATTCTTTAGAAGAATGCACAGGAGAAACAATCACACCAGAAGAGATTCCTTGCTATCTTCTAATACCTTATGTTGGAGATTGTTCTGCTGAGAATATTTCTGTATTCAATAGCACAGATTTATTATATATTTCAAACTTAGGTAATTTTACAGGCAATCAATGTAATGCTACTTTTAATCAAACAGATTTAGGAACTTATACATTTTTATATTCATTCGGTGATACTGGTAATATTGTCGTGGAGGAAAGCAAAATGATAGATATATTTCATATTTTAGTGTATGGTGTTTTAGGATGTTTGGGTTTAATATTTATGTTAATGATCCATATTTTCCAGAAAGATAATACATCAATGGTTTATGGTGCATTAAGTTCAGCCACATGGTTATTGATAGCAGCAATCAATTTAAGTGGATTTGAATTGATAAGGAATGTTTCTTTCATCGTGGATATAAATTATTATGTAGTTGCCTTATCTGTAATACTCAGTTTATATACCGGAGTAACATCTTATTTCTTCTATAAAGATAATTATAGAGTTAAAGAAAGCCCATATGCGATGAGAAAATGAGCTCAGAAAACAAAGAGATTCCAGACGAAGATATTCAAGAAGAAGAAAAACAAGAACAACAAGAAGAACAAGAACAAGATGATGCACAACGAGAACAATCATATAATGATAAAGAAGATTATCAGGCAAGAAGAAAATATGAAATAGGAAATAGACCTACCCCATTATCAAATAATCTTCTGCATATGATTGGTGATCTTCTCCAACCTCAGACAATGGGTTTCGATCATATCAATATGGATATGACCTTCACATTCTTAGATAGGTTTGATATAGATGAAGCAAGAAATTCTAGTTTTATAATAACTGCCTGTGATCTATTAGGTTTAAAGAAATCTGCATATAATGAGCGTTCTTCTTTGGCTACACTATTAAACCTGAAGAGAAGCCAAAATGGACAAAGCATGAATTTATTTAACAAAACAGTTACAGAATCAAAACAAGAACTAGAAGATAAGACAATCAAGAAAACAAGGTTTAGCGGATTCTTTAATAAGAAGAAAGGAGATGAATAAACATGGTATTAAAAATTAATCGGTTATCAGATAAAACAATAAAAGATAGAATCAAATTATGGAATATTGCATATATCTTTTTTGTTTTTATGTTGAGTCTTATTTTTCTTTCTGCTGTGATATCAGATTATTATGTTATGCTTGTTCTGATGTTATCTAGTTTGCCGCTTGTATTCATGATTGTATTGGCAAAGCAAGAAAGCAACTATCTCAAATTATTATTAGAGATAAGAAAAAACGATAAAGAGGATGAATAAACATGGATGTTATGACTCAGTTTTATATTACTATGGCAGGGTTTGTTTTCTTTGCATTAATAATGGCACTATATATTCTTGCAGGGAAGGATATATTATTTGCAATGCGTAGGAAATTTCAACCAAAAGGAGCAGATATATTTATGCTTAATCCTAACCGCCATGTAGATAGATATTATAAGATACCAGATCAGAATGGGAATTTCAGTATCCGTGATAAAACCTATATAACTAATCCAGATAAAGTTGGTTCATTAGGCGATAAGATGAAAACAAAGATAGAGATGAGCGAAGAAAAAAGAAAAAGAAAACTACACGCCCATATCAAAAATTTGATAAAGAAGAGGGATGATGCTAATAAAAGATTAGAATTATTAGCTAATTTAGAAAAGCCAAATGTAGCAGCAATAGCAAAAGTAAATGAACATATTGCTAATTTAGAACAGAAGATTAATTTTTTGAAATCTAAATTAACTCAGAAAGAACAAAATTATTTTATGATGAGGAGAAGCGTATATTTCTATATCGAAAATGATCCAGTACCTAAAGATATGTTTGAGTATCTCTCCGAATTTGATGTTATCCAATTAGATAATCTTGTTGCTAGGGCACAAAGCAAAGATAGACAAGCAGCACAGGATATGGAAGAAACCCTAAAGAAATTAAAGCTGTATCTATTGATAGCTATGGGAATAGCAGCAGTAGCAGCATGGTTTGCAATTAAAGGAAGTATGGGGGTAGATGATCTTGCAAAAGCAGCAGGAGTAACATTAAGCATATAAAATGATATATGTAAAAGGAGAATTAACATTTTATGATGAGTTTAAGGGAGTGATAACTAAAAAGAAATTTGATATGTGCAAAGAGAATGACCTCAAGAAACTACTCAGATTTGTTAAACTAAAGGATTAAAATGGGACAACTAATAAAAGCAATAGCTAATGTGTTAAAAAAGTTAAGTTATTCTGCATTCCTAACTATGTTTTTTGTAATCGGGTTCCAGTTAGGTATTATGTTCTTTCAGCATAATATAGAAACTGGGGATAATTTTTATGAATGGGTTAATATGGAGAAAGAATGCAATAATGAAATAGTTATAGTTGGAGTTCAAAGCATAGAATATACCTGTGATGAACGGATAGTGGATTATAATAAACTAAAATTCTATGTAAGGATAGAAGTATATCTCGTTTTGCTCATGGCAATATTGGATTATATAATGAATCCTAAAGACCACTATTTTACTAAGATAAAGGAGATGATAAAATGTACCGAGTGAATATATTCATGTGGAGGGATCTTAAATATGCTAAAGATAATTTTCCAAGAATAGCATATTATATGGTCTATAAACCATTAAGTTTTGAGATATATAATGTTATAAAATCTGCTATAAAACTCAAGTTAAAAACATTTAATCCGCATGAGGAGAAAGGCAAGTTAGTAATAGAGCAAGATTGCGAAACAAGAGAGGAAGCTGAACAGGAAAAGAGGAAGATATCAGATTTTCTATTAGGTAGTATGGATAAAATCAAAGGAAAAGATACGATCCAGAAAGCTATGGCAAACAGAACCATAAAAGGATTGATAAGAAAACATAAGGATAATCTAGTTGATAAGTTCACAAAAGATGGAGAAGTATTGAACTTCCTTAATAAGTTTTCAATACACATCAGTTGGGATGTTGAGATAATCGATTAAACAAAGCCCTTTACCATCATACTTATATAAGTAATACTTACTATATAAACCTTTCTATTTCTTACTTATACAAGTAAATACAATATAATCACCGACGATAAAAATACTATTATATAACTGACCACGATAAAAACATATTATATTAACAATGTTTTTATAATAGATAGTTTTAAAAAGAAGATAGACTTAAATAAACTATGAACATTAAAGAGAAGTATAAGATTAAGATGGTGGTTAATGCCTTCAAATGTTTGAGATGTGGGCATGAATGGATACCTAGAGTTGAGTTAGCACAATTAGAAGGAGAATTAAAAGATAAGCCGAGAATTTGTCCTAAGTGTAAATCTGCTTATTGGGATTTAGAAAAGAAAAATGGAGTTAAAAAGAAATAATGGCACATTCAAAAAAACCAAAAAATAGTGAAGTTGATGCTTATTCTTATATTAGAAATGAATTAGAAAAATTGGGTTGGGTTGTTAAAAATCCTGCAAGAGTTCCAGAAGGAGAAGTCTATAAGCAGAATGAAGGACTTTATAATTTAGATATTAAAGAAATGCTTGATAGAGATATGCCCGAGGCAATAATAAAACTTAATGAATGTGATTTTTGGGTTATTGAAAGTAAAAGAGATAAAAAAGATATTGAGAAAGCATTAGACGAAGCAAAAAATCAATATGCTCAAAAAATTAACAAAAGTAATAAAATAAAGTGTGTTATAATAACTGGACTTGCTGGTAATGACACAGATGGATATACTATAATAAATCAATATCTACATAATGGAAATTGGGAAACAATTTTATTTAATGGGAAACCAAAAGATACTCTTTTATCTAAGGAACAGGCAATTTATTTATTAGATAATAAAACCCCCAATTGGCAAGAGTTCCCAGATTTTCCAGAAGAAAAATATCTAAGTTCTGCCGAAACAATAAATGAAATTTTACACAATGCAGGAGTTAATAAAAACAAGAGAGCGAGGTTTATTGCAGGATTAGTTTTATCTTTATCTTTAAATCAAGATATTAATTTAAGAATAGAAAACACGACGACACTTGTTAAAAATATTAATAATTTAACAGAACAAAAATTAAGTGAAGTTGATAAAGAAAACTTTTTTGAATTTCTCAAATTAGAAGTTCCACCGAGTAAGGAAAACCACATAAAGTATAGAAGGGCAATTATTGATACACTAAAAGAACTTCAAACTTTAGATATAAAAAATGCTATGGCTTCTGGAAATGATGTTTTAGGTAAATTTTATGAAAAGTTTTTGAAGTATGGGAATGGGGCAAAAGAAATTGGAATTGTTTTGACTCCAAGACACATAACAGAGTTTGCAACTGAAGTTTTAGATGTTAAATATAATGATTATGTTTTTGACCCAACTTGTGGAACTGGTGGATTTCTTGTTTCTGCTTTTGATTATATAAAGAAGAACTCAAACGAGAAACAAATTGATAAATTCAAAAATTATAACTTATTTGGAATTGAGCAAGATGATGAGGTTGTGGCTCTTGCTCTTGTTAATATGATTTTTAGAGGAGACGGAAGAAATAATATGAGTGAAGGTAATTGTTTTCAAAAGAATATTTTGAAAACAAATAAAGGGCAATATGAAACTGGGCAATATGAAAAGAGAATCGGAGACGAAAATAAAAATCCAGTAATTACTAAGGTTTTAATGAATCCACCTTTCGCATTAAAGAAGGGGGATGAAAAAGAAAGTCATTTTATTGATTACGCTTTATCTCAAATGCAAGATGGAGGTATTTTATTTGCGATTGTCCCAATTTCTGTTATGGTTGAGAGTTCTGGAAAAAATTGGAGAAAAGAATTGCTTAAACATAATTCTCTTTTATCTGTTGTGACTTTCCCAGACGATTTATTTAATCCTTCTGCTAGTGTTGGAACTATTGGGATTTTCTTAAAAAAAGGAATTGCTCACGATTTTGATAAACAAAAAGTATATTTTGCAAGAATAACCCATGACGGATATAAAATGAAAAAGGGTAAGAGAATTAAAAATAAAAAAGTTCCAGATATGACTTTAGATTTTAAAGAAGAACTAAAAGCATTTATGATAAATCCTAATCTTAAATTTAATGATATTCCAGAAGTGAAGAAGGTTTGTTTATTAGATAAAGAAGATTGTTTGCCTGATAAAGAAGGAAAATTCAAAGGTAATATGGAATTAGTTCCAGAAAATTATATTGATAGTAAAACTCCAACATTAAAGGAAATAGAGAAAGGTGTTGAAGATTTAATTAAGAGTTGTGCTTGTTACATAATTAAAAACAAATAATAAAATGACAAAAATAAAAGAACTATTTGAAGTTAAAAATGCAAAATCAAAAGGATTTGAACACTATGAAGAAGGAGATGTGCCTTTTGTAACTAATGGAGATTATGATAATTCTATTGTTGGATTTGTTAAACCCTTAGAAAAAGATAGAGTTTTTAATAAACCAAGTATTTGTTTATCTTCTTTTTGTGAAGCCACAATCCAAACGCCCCCTTTTTTACCAAGAGGTAATGGTGGAAGTGGTTTAGTTGTATTAGTCCCAAAAAAAGAGATGACAAAAGAAGAACTTTATTTTTATACTGCTCAAATAAATATGATGAAATGGAAATTTAGTTTTTCAAGAATGTTAATAGGAAGAAGAATCCAAAATTTAAAAATTGTAACTTATCAAAATATAAAAATAAAGATTAAAGAAAAATTAAATGAATTAATACCAAAAGAGAAATCAAAACAGAAAATTAAAGAGAATCAAAATATTCAAATTGTGAGAGTTAAAGATTTGTGTGAAGTTAAGAAAAAAACAGCAATTCCCCAAAATGCTATGAATTTAAACGGCAATGTTCCGTATGTGACAACAAGTTCTATGAATAATGGTGTTTCTCAATTTGCAGATGAGGAACCCAATTTTGAAGGAAAGTGTTTAAGTGTGGCTCTGAATGGAAGTGTCGGAGAAGTATTTTTTCAGATTGACGATTTTATTACTAGTGGAGATAATGCAGTTTTGACAATAAAAGAAGGCTATAATCCTTATTTATTGCTATTTATTGGAACTCTAATAAGAAACCATCAATGGAGATATAATTATTATAGAAAGATGAGTTTAGATAAACTGAAAAATTTAGAGTTGCCAATCCCTATAAAAGATGAAAAGATTGATTTAGAATATATTGATAGTATTGTTAAAAATGCCTATGGGTTTGAAGAAGTAAAGAGGTATTTATAAAATGGGTATACAAAAAGACGCAGGAGAAATATTAGCACTTTTATATAAGGATAAAATTGAAGGAAAGGGCGTTAAGCAAGGCGATGAGATACAAAAAGAGACTGAATGGGAAAAGATAAGGATAAATAATGCCCTCGAATATCTTGTAGGCAAGGAATTAATAGATGGGAATCCAATTAAAACTCTGGGTTCAAGTTTAGCAATATTTGTTCATAATAAAGGTATGACTTCTTATGGAATAGATATAATAGAAGACCAAGAAAAATTTAAGGGAACTTTCGGTTTTGGATTTAATTTAGGAATTTTTAATTTTAGTTGGAAAAGTAAATAACTGAACTTTCTAAACAGAGACTACTTATTAAACAAAGCCAGAATAATAGAAAGATTTATATATATGTTTTCCTTAATAGTTAGTTAGGTCGATATATTATTGGAACTCAAGAAGATTGGAAAAAAGCACATCCTTCTGATAAGCAAGAAGAAACCATAGTTGTTGATACTGATACAGGATATAAAGGAGAAACTATTTCTGAAGCATATAAATCAAGATCATCTTCTCGTTCTGGAAGAACACCACAACAAACTCCTTCTATTGGAGAATTAGTAGAATCTGGAAAGTTACAAGAAGAGATAGCAGAACGAAAGGCAGAACAAGATAAAGCAAAAGCCGAGCAAGAGAAACAGATAAAAGAAAAGAAAGAACTTGATGCTCTTGCAAGAAAGAAACTAGAATCTGAAGAAATTGCTTTAGCTTTAAAAGTAGCACAGCAGGAAGTTCCAGATGAAGGTAAGGAAACACCTTTTGGAGGATTAAGAGCCAGACGATTAGCCGAAGCCAAACAGGATATAGCAAGAGAAAAAGAAGTTAGTATTGTTATGGCAGGAAGAAAGATAACTGGAACAGTAATACCATTTAAACCATACAAACAACCACTCGATACAGCAATAGGCGGAACTGCAAAAAGGTTTTTAGAAACAGGATTCAAAGTTGATATAGTTAAAGATAAACTAATTGTAGAAAAAGAAGGCAAGAAAACAGTTTTTGATATCGGTGCAGTTATTAGTGATAATAAATTTAGGATAAAAGAAAAGATAATAGCTGAAGTTCCATCAAGTGCAACCATAGATATTTCTGAATTTTCTAATATACAGAAAGGAATATTTTCTGAACCTTTTAAAAGATATTTAGCGAGGGATAAGAGAATAAACTTATTCACTACTTTAGAAAAACCTGTTGGAGAATTTTTAGAAACTTCTGGAATCCAAGAAAAGTTAATAGGCAAGTCAGGAACAGGAAAGATAATCATAACAAGAGCAGAGAAAGGAATAGAAAAGATTAAGGAAGCTAAAGAGAAATCTTTTGAAATTGCATCAAAAGAATTTGGAAAATTAAAAGAATCAAAAGCATATCAAACTGTAAGAGAGTTTTATCCAAGAAAATATGAAACAGAAGTAGTTGGAGGAACATTAGTATTGAAACAAAAACCCGAAACACCTGTAACCTTCGGAGAAGTATTAGATATAGGATATGCCAGAGGAATTGATGTATATAAAACTTGGATACCTAAAGACAGCAAAGTGTTGAAAGGTGGTTTAGAAATTGCAGAAAGAATAAAACCAACTTCTGCAATAAAAGAAACTGCATTATTATATGCTACTGGTTATGGTGCAAAACAAATATTATTGAGAGGTCATAAGATAATCAAAACTGGATTCAAATTAGTTGGTGGAATCTTAACTACTGCTTATGTTGGTGCAGTAGGATTGGAAGTTGCATTAGCAGAACCAGAAGAAAGAATACCCATAATTGGACAAAGAGCTATAGAATTTGGAGTTGGAGTTGCAGCATTTAAGATCGGTTTCAAAGCTAAACCTCAATTCAAATTCAAAGGAATGTATCAATCTGAGAAATTCCAATTGGATCTATCTAAAAGAATGGGAAAGCCATTCCCAGAGAAACAACTTACTAAATTTGTTCCATTGAAGGTTGCTGAAGTTGGTTTATCAAAAAGAGGAGCAAAGATAACAATAGAAACATTAGAGTTCAAACAAAAAAGACCAGGATATGATGTGCAAAGATTCCTTTTTGAACCTGCAAAACAAAGGCAATTAAAATTAGCAGAAGGAGGGAAGAACCCATTCTCTGATAAAACATATTATTCTAAAGAACAACTGAAGAGTTTTGGCAATAGGCAATTAAATAAGAAACTAACTGATTTTAAATTTAAGAAACCACTAACAGGACCACAAGCATATCTAGTTAGTGAACAAAGGTTTGAACCTGTTAAGCTAAAGGAATCAAGTATAAGTAATAAACTTTTAACATTCAAAACAGAAACAGGTAAGATATTACAAAAGTATAAACCAGAACCACTTCCTGAAGTAGCTTTTAGAGTTCCAAGAACTAGAAGGAGAACATTGAAATATACATTAGGAAGAATGTTTGCCAGTAAAAAGGGTTCTCTAATCCAAGAATTTCAACCAGAAGCTAAAATCTATGAAAGAAGTAAATTGAATATAGAACCTAAGCTAGAGTTAGAACCTAAATTAGAAGTAGGAACAGAAATAGGTTTAGAAGGATTAGGAGTACAGGAATCATTACTTCTAGGTTCTCTTAGTATCCCTAAAACAGAAGAAGCAGAAAAGGAAAGGGCAAGAATCATAACTACTCCCAAATTCAAATTTAAAAGTGTACCTGATGATATAACTAAAGTATTTATAAAATCTACTCCGAGAATAAAAGAAGCTGAAAAGATTAAGGAAGATGTAATAGAGAAACAAGATAGTGATGTTATTTCTATTCCAAAGATTACTACAATTACTATATTACAAATGCCGAAAACAGATATAATAAAAGTTGGTATACCTGAACCAGAGAAACCTAAAACACCAACTCCTAAAATACCAAAACTAGAATTAAACTTAGAATTTAAACCACAGAAAGGAAAGCCGAAACAAGCATATAATAGTTATGCAAAACAGAAAGGCAAGTTTATCCGTCTTAATAAACAGCCACTTCCAATAAACAAAGCATTCAATCTGATGCAGGAAGTTGTAGATAATACACCGAGTGCAACTGGTAAGCTAAAGAAAACAAATAAGAAAACAAGATTAAAAGATGATCTGTTTAGGAAAGGAGAATATAAGTTTTACAAGAAAGGAGAAACTTATATAGAAAAGAATACTCACAGGATAGATTCTTATGGCGAGAAGATGGGCATAACTATTAAAGGGCATTTAGCCAGAATAAGGAAACGGATGTTTTTCTAATGGCATATATACAATACTATGAATTACAGATAAGCACAAAAGATATAGATGCACATATTGATAAGATAATTGAAAAGGAGGAGCTGTTAGAATGAGAAAAACAATACCCTTAATATTATTCGCTTTGCATTACCGCTCATAACAAAAGCAGAGTTTTTATTCAAAATATAATCTAGTAATTATGGAGGTGAACAATATAATGAAAGAAAAAAATATGAATAAATACAGTCAAGCAGGACCATGGATAGTTATTTTAGTAGTATTAGTTTTAGGTTTGGTCACGATGCAGGTAGGATTCTCATTGATAGATTCCCAGACTACATCGACAACGATAACAGATGATACATTTACTGCAAGTAATATAACCTGTGTTGATGTAACTGACAAATGTATATTAGCACTTTCTTCAGTAGAGAATGCTTCAGATGGTGTAGTTTTAGGAGTAGCTAACTATAGCCTATGTAGTGCTAATGCCGGATCTGTAAGATACTACGACGGAATACTATTAGACGACACACTATACAATGGAAATTCCTTGAATGCAACATATACAGAAGTTGATTGCAACCATGTTTCTGGAATCACTTCTCTAGTAATAAAGAATATACCAATTTTATTGGCAGTAGCTTTATTAGTATTCGCATCGGGATTTGTTTTAATGAAAAAGTGAATTACGAGGATTCAGTACAACAACAGACGGAGAGATTTTTTATCTCTCCAATTATGGAGGTTTTAATATGCCGAAGTATCAAGCATTTAATAAGAGAACAAATTCTTGGGTCAAATATGAATTAGGAAAGAAAGGTTTTAAAGTTCTTGATGTAAAACAAAAAGAACCATTGAAACCATTTAAGGGAATAACAAAGAAAGGAAAGACGAGGTAAAATAATATGCCATTCGATATGACAGATGCTTATGAGAATATAAAACAGCTTAGATCAGATAGTGATATAATAATACAAAGACAGGAATTTATATTGGATGCACTAAAGAAAGAAGGAATTACAAATGAAGATAGCTTAAAAAAATATATGGAAGAAGCATATAAAGAAGGTGAGAAAGATGGGACTAACAAGCATGATTAGATCTGGATTCGAGAAAACTAAAGAAGGTACAAAGGGACTAATCGATAAGACAAAGGCAGATATAAAAGAAAAATATGAAATATCTGTAGCAGAAAGAAAAGCAGATATATATGCAAAGAAAGTTGCAAAGAGTGAAGCAAGACAGATTAGAAGAGTATCAAGGGCAGAAGATATCAAGAAAACAGCTAAATATAAAGCAGAACTGAAAGGTGAAACTGCTAGAGAAAGGATGGCTGAAAGAAAGAAAAGCGGATTCTTATTTGGCAGAAAAATAGATGTTGAACCTGCCAGGCAAGAAATTAAGAAAAAAGTAGTAGGTAAGAGAATAAATTATGGAAGATCCTCTCGTAGATTCTCTAGTGCTAAACTAAATATTGGCTATTTGAATGATTCAGAAAAATCAGATAAGCCAAAGAAAAGAATGGGTTTAATATAATGCCTTATACTGATGAGTTCAAAAGAATCAGAAGGGGATATCGTAGGAAGTATAGCGATATTGCTAGAGCAGATACTTTTGCATTCAGTAAAGCATTAAAAGAAAGGATACCTACCTGGAGAGAAAGAGATAGAAGAATAAAGAAGCAGGTGAAAAATGAAAAGTTTGCTATCATCTAAAAGAACTGGGTGGAGTGCTAATGCTTTATTTGTAATTATGTTCTTCTTTGTGATATTTGTGATAATGGCTTCCTTTATGCCTACAATGCAGAATGGCATAGAGAATGGTGTTTCACAAGTTGAAGGTGGGGGAGGTGGAACATTACTTAAATTAATTTTCTTCTCTGTGCCTATTTTATTAGTATTAATGGGACTATATGCTTTAATTATTGGGGTGGTAAACAGATGAAATCAAACGAACCCATATTTGAACATAAAAGGCGGGGTATTTTGCAAAAAAAGAGCAAAAGAATCACAAAACTCCTAATTCTCTCGTTTTTAATAGTGTTAGCCCTTGTATCATCAATATTTGCAGTCAAAGATTCTATAAATTCATTTTCTGGACAGGAAAACCCATTAAATGTGACTTTTGAAGGTGCAGAGAACCATTCCTATTATTTAGATGTGCCGAGATATGTTTATGCTAAGAATATAACTATTATTGTAAGGGGCAAAATATTAAATGATTAAACAGATTAAAAATAAGATAACATATGTATTAATTCTGATAGTTCTACTTTCTAGTTTAGTTTATTCTGATGATTGTTCAACTGATCCTAACGATTATATTCTTTATGATGATATGGAAGATTTAGCTACAGGGTATAATTCTAGTTTCTGGACATTGACTGGAACTGTGTTAAGAGAAACTGGTATTGTGCATACAGGAAGTTCAAGTATAAAATCTACTGCAGCAAATTCAAAAATAGAAAAAACATCATATACTGGTATGAGTGCATATTCGACGAATGTTACTTATGATACATGGATATATATTCCTACTGGTTCTGATAAGCAATTTGTTTTTTATCTTTATGATGGTGTTCGTGATAACTATATTTTATATGAAGAATCTGTTGGTGGTTCAAATTGGGTAGTACAGGATGATGGTCTTGCAACTTCAATAGATACAGGTGTAGCTATATCTTTTGACCAATGGGTAAATATAAAATTACATTATAATGGAACACATGGAATTGCTTATGTAGATGATGTAGAAATATATGATTATACTACATCTATAGATTTAAGTTCTTTAACAATGCGTGGATTATATAAAACAGCAAGTAATATTGCTTACTGGGATGATATTAGAATATATGAGGGGATAAATTGTACTCCATTATCATTTAATTTTATTGATCCTACTCCAATAGATGGTTATCATACAAATACCAATGAAACTATAAATATATCTTGTGAAACTGGTAATGTAACTTTATGGTTTGATAATAATACAATACCAAATACTATGGTTTTAGATAATATAACTTCAATTGCTAACTATACAACTAATTTCTCATTCGCTGATACTTATTATTATATAGCTAGTTGTAATGGTGGTAGATTCAATAGCACAATAAGAACTCTTGTTTTAGATTATGTATCGCCTACTATAACATTGTTATCAGATAACTTCTTTGCATCAGATAATAGTACTAGGATATCTATATTCAATACGAGTACAAATATGTCTTTCAATCTTAAAGATGAAACAGCATTGTTCGGTTTTGAGATACTCGTTAATTATAGCAATGGGACAAATTATTATACAGAAACAAATCTCACATTATCCGGGACAGATATAAACATCACTAGGAATTTAGATATTTCTAGTTTTCCTTATGGTAATTTCACAGTAGATTATTATGGTTCTGATTCTCATACTATAACAAAGATAAAGGATTATCAAGTAATAACAAATAATAAGAAGATAGAATTTGATACTGCTGAAGGCAATAATATAAAGATAGAAACAAACATAGATGCAGATATAACTTATTATAAAGAGAGAGATAGCTACCGTTATGATGTTTCATATAAGAAACCTATGTTTGGTTCTATATCAGATGAGAAGATATTTTATCTTAGTTCAGATAAAGAATTAACCTATCTGCCAGATAGTAATTATAAAGCACATTTTGTAATCTGGAACTCTGAAACAAAGAATGGAAACTGGATTGATTTTGAAGGGATAGAAGGTAAGCCAATAATTACTAAAAAGTGGGGACTTTTTAGAGGAGATTATTATGAGATTAAGTTCATAACAAGTGATAATAATCTAAGGATTAAATCAGTAGGTGGATTGAATGTAAATCATGTTGCATATACTTTTGAGATAATTGGATTATATCCATCAAATCCGTTTATTAATATAGCTAATGATACTATATGGAGTTATGTGGGCGAGTATGCAGTCAATGAAAGCGTTAATCTAACCAGTTATGTGAATGATATATTAGAGGATAGATGTATTTGTGAGGGCTGTATCATCTCTAATAATCTATGTAGAATACCTTTCTTGTTTAGTTCTGATAAATCTGGTTTGTTGCAAATAGATTTAGTTAATTCAACTTATGAGTATGGCATAGATAACTGCACTAATAGTTATGATATTCCAACTAATGATACTGCATTTAATTTCACAACCAAAGATGAAGTTTCTGGGGATAATATATTATCTAATTCAACATTCGAGATCTTCTTCAGTTCAAATATCTATTTTCTTAATGGTCAAAAAATGATTTATAGTTTTTGTAAATATCCTGAATGGTATAATCAAACTGGTGATATTTATGCTACTGTTAGGATAGGTAGTTATAATCCATATACCTTTAATAGGTATGATATCTTATTCAATGGCAGTAATTATTATGCGTATATTCTTGAAGAATCTGCATCAAATAAAAAGATAGTTTATAAGATAATTAACTTAAATAATGAGCCAGTTGAAGATGCAATATTTTTAGTTTATAGAAATATAGATGGGATAAGTACATTGATATTTGAATCTAAAACAGATATAACTGGACAAACAAGTCTTTATCAGGATACAGAATACCAATATGATTATCAGATAATATCAACCGATTACCCTATAAAGAATTTCAGCTTAAAACCATCTGAACAATCATCTGAACCTGATTATATAATAAGATTAACAACTGAAGATACTTCTTATTTTGAAAATTCATATAGTGGGATAAGATATAAACATATTCCTGAAGATATATTATTTAATAATAGCGGCAACTGGGTTAATCTATCTTTTGTATTGGAAGGGAATAATCTTGAAGAGATTGGTATGAAATTTACTGGACATAATTATTCTTGTATTCCTGAAAATTGCGAGGATATAGTATATAATTCTAATAGTGGAACTGCTATGATATCTGTTAAGATGGATCATGTTGGCATTATGAATGGAGCATATTGGTTCAAAAAGATAGGTGAAGATAGGATTTATATTAATGATGATAAGATAAAGATAACTAATTTCCTTGATAAAGTAAGGAAATCATTAATAGAATTACTTAATGATATGAAGGATGAAACAAGTCCAAATATTAGAACAGTTATTGCAGCATCCATCAGTATAGCTTTTATAGGATTAGGTGCTTCTTTTGGATTGTTTGGTGCATTGTTAATTATCCCTACTGTACTTATAAATATAATATTAAGTTTGCCATCTATTGCCTTAATAAATCCTTTTGTTGGTATGATAATGACAGTATTCGGAATAACAATGTTCATTTTATTTAGCATGGGGAGGAATGTATAAATGGCAAGTGGATTCATTAAACTAAGTACTATAATAATGGTCTTGAATATATTTATGTATCTCGGAGTAAATTTCGCTATGAATGCAGAAGGAACTTCAGGCTTGAATGATAATTATAATTTTTATTTTAAAGGAGATATGATTGAAGTATTTATGGGAGATAGTGCTTATAATAATATGAATGAACTAATAAATAATACTAAGAATAACTGGACAAGTTATGGTTTAGAAGTAAATGGCGAGATGATGAATTTACCTGAACAGGAAGGTGGTGAATTAGTTGGGACTGGTGGAGGAGTTTCATTCATAGATGGTCTTAAAGTTTTATGGGCAATAATTCCTACTATGGCAAACATAGTATTAGCACCTTTAACACTCTTCTTTAATTTCAAAATGCCTATTTTTATAGGGCTTATGATTGGTTTGCCTTATCTATTTATATTAGGTATAAGCTTCTATGCACTCTTAGGGGGGAAAGAATGAGTTTTGCTATAATTGATGTAATAGTAGAAATGTTTATGAATGTATTCGGTAATCCTTATCTTATAGCTGCAATAGTAGCCGGAACTCTTGTTTTATTATTGATGGCTATGAAAGCAGATTTGACTGTTATATTAATGGTAATCGTTCCGTTTATGATTGGAATAGGTGTAAACTCAATATCGAGTGATATAATAAATATTCCGACATGGATTGTGATCTCTTTATTCCTAATTATGGGATTTATATTTTCAGGATTTATATTATACTTAATGAGGTGAAATATAAAATGAGAAAAGGAAGTAAAGGTAGAGGTTCTAGGGGTGCTTGTGGCGGAACTAGAAGAAGAGATGGTTCTGGTGGTGGAACAGGAAATAAAGGAACTTCAAGACAACCTAAAAAAAAGAGTAGGTAATGGGTAATAAATTAATGAAACAAATAATATTAATATTATTCATCTTATTCTTTTTGCCTTCTGTTTTAGGATCAAGCTATTTAGATTACTTAACTTATTCTATGTTGAATGGTGAACAGAATTTTGATAATGCAGATTGGTTTATTGATATTCTAACTGTGAATAATCTTACTGCAATAAATACTAATATAGAAAATGCAACTATTATCAATTATAATGTAACTGGTGATATGGATGTGTATGGTACTGCAACATTCCATGATCTTATGTGCATTGATGAAAACTGCATTAGTTCATGGGATGATGTTAATGTTTCGCTTGATGAATATTGGAAATCAGATGGTAGTTCTACTGCAACTGGTGATTGGGATATAGGAACTTATGACCTATCTGCTGAAAATATTTATGGTGGTGGAACAGATAGTTGGTTTAATCAGACATTACTAATTTCAGGAGATAATCCAGTATCTAGAAATAGTGATGCAACTCTTATAATTCAATCTGAAGTAAATTATATTTCTTGTATTAATTTAACAGAGGGTGGAAATTTGGGTTTTCAAATATGTTATGATGGTACAGGTGGAGGAGAATATGTTATAAGGAATATGAATGGTGGAACAGAGTATATGACAATAGATAGAGATAGTGGGGGGATAACTTTTCATAATGAAACTACTTTTGAAAATGTTATTGTTCATAATATTACTACAGTAGTAGTAACTGCTTCTGCTATCAGAAGTACATTTAGTGATGGTTCTATTGATATAAGAGGAGATCCATGGTATTTAACAGATACAGATTTACAAATAGCAGAGAATTTAATTGTAGATAATAATATCACAGCAGATAAAATATTTTCTAATAATATATCGGTAACTGGTGATATTTGCATTGCTGGGAATTGTATTGATAATTGGGATGATATTAATCAATCTTTGGATGGTTATGCAAAATATCAATTTGGTGATAATAATTTTAATGGAAGTGGGAATATAACTACAGAAAGATTATTATTTAATAATTGGTCAGATTATACTATTACAGGAAATAATGATATAATAGAACATAATAATTATCCTG
>Ga0307928_10000656_pt1 | contig 26093 bp, 26 predicted proteins | sample AceLakmetagen232_FD_201815 | JGI IMG/M metagenome (GOLD analysis project Ga0307928, IMG submission 201815) | Saline water microbial communities from Ace Lake, Antarctica - #232 | ecosystem: Environmental > Aquatic > Non-marine Saline and Alkaline > Saline | place: Antarctica: Ace Lake... | reverse complement strand
CTAACTATTATACCATCGGTTCTGGCTCCAACTACACGACCATCTTGGACAGTTAATATATCCCATTTAGTTACAGCGCTATGAGTGCTATCGTCTGCAGCCTGAGCTACACCACTATTAGCAGTAAAGGTTGGTAAAGCAGTTAATCCAGTGAGGGTTAGCCCCGTACGACCACTATATGAATACTCTGTGCCATCTACTATAACGGTACCACTAGCAGGAAAACCAAACTCTTCTGCACTAGTAAAGCCAGTTAAAGCGTTTAGAGTTATAACAGTTGCTGTATTAGACGCTATTGTGCCTATAGCACCACTCCAGAAGCTATAGTTTTCTACACCATTACAGAAGAATATTCCATCTTGGGTATCAGTATTAAAGCCATTACCAGAGAAAGCCATTCTTTTAGCAGCAGTTAAACCATCTAGTAATACTTCAAGTTTCTTAGCTACACTATTATACCAGTAGAGGATAGATCCAGCGCTAGAAGGCTTATCTAATACTAACATTGGTATCTGTTGACCATCTGACTTTTTAAACGTCCTAGAGCTTAAAAATTCCCCTGCCTGAGTACTTGTATGGTCTAGGAACTGACTATAAAATTCAAACGAATTAGTATAACCAATAGAAGCAAAGCTCATATTAAGAACATCTGATACATAAAAATCAGGAATTAAATAGCTAGGTAAGCTGGTATGAAGTCCCAGCCATTTATCAATTACAATTGGATTCTTTTGTCTTTCTTCTCTCATATATTATCTATTTCTATTACCATCGTAATTACCCCATTCACTATTTATATCTGGACCATCGACTGGTTTCTTTTCTCTCTTACCATGGGAATTAATTAAATCAGTTAAAGTATTTCTACCTTGAATTAATAGATTACTAGGACCAGTGCTTACCTCTGTTCTATCCTGCTTAATTAGATAAGCACTAGCAATATCAATCACACTATCAGAATAAGTATCTTGCATTAATAGTTTTTCTTCAGTATCATCACTGCCAGTAAATGTTTCATTTCTAGTAGTACCATCACTGCCAAGTACCATAAAGTTAGAATACCAGATTAAGTTTAGAGTATTACTTTCAGCGTTATAGATTAATATATCTCTATCACCACCCTCAAATTCATTAGCCCACATTCTCTCTATGCTTTTATTTACTCCCCTTCTTCTTCTAAAATACTGAGCAGTTCTTTGATTGAATTTAACATTTTCATCACTATCAATTAATACATTATCAATGTATTTAAGTTGAGATAGAGTAATGACATCAGAAACAGTATATCTTTCTGTTCCCAGTACATAGGTTAAATCAACAGTTTCTCTCTGGAAATCATAGCCTACACGACGTTTTTGAGCGCCACGTGGGTTATCAGTCACTCTACCATTATTAACATCTCTAAGCGCTCTATTTACAGCTCTCTTTGTTTCATTTTTGTGAGTTGATATAAAGTAGCGATCATTGATGTTATCGCCTATTGCATTTGTTATATCCGAATACTTTATTGACATATTATTATAATAATTTATTATTTTCAGCCACCCACCATTCGGTAAGGAAGAAGTGGGTTAGAGAATTTAAACTCCAATTGTGGCTGTAAGCAAGAAACTATTTCTTGTATTTAGTCAGTAGCTTTCTACCAGCACCGTAGATAGATATTAATACTGCTCCCAATTTAAGTGTTAATTCAACAGCATTAACAATATCATTTGTGATACCAGTTAAATCAACTTGATTAACTCCTAAGCCAACTAAGATTATAACAATTAAACCTAATGCAGATTTAACAGTTAATGAAATCTTTGTTGCATCAATAGAACTTCCTAATATAGGATACTTGATTGCTAAGTTTTTCATATATTTAAGTTATTTATCTTCTTGTACTTTGAATACTTTTCTATCTTTGTATTCACTTTGTTTACCAGGGTTCCAACTATCAACTGGTCTAATGTATCCTACTACTCGTGAATAAATTTCACATTTTTGTCTTTTATTTTCCATCTTTTTTAAAGTTATCATTTATAGGATCTTTAAGGTTAGCCACTAACTCTTTATACTGACCCATATCCTCAGTTAGTAATCCTCCATTTGGTACTTTATCAATTACTTCTTGTTTAACTATTATAAACATATCTTTATAACTGTATGGTTTTGCATTACGGGCTATAAAAGCTCTAGCATTCTTGTAAGCATACTTCTTTCCTTGATAAATAAGATATATTGCTCCATTTTTATTACCTCTGATATTTTGAAGTTGGTACTTAGTAATAATATCTTCAGATGTAATCTCCTTGCTGTATTCAATATCTAGGTTAGCAAATGCTCCATAGTCTCTGATATATTTATCTAGGAATTTATAGTCGATATATAAATCTCCACCATCACCCCAAGCTCCTGAGTAACTATTTTGAGTTATATTTAGTCTTTCAGAGTTTTTATATCCCTTACCTGTAATAGCATGACCGCCTACATAATACCCTTTAAGATATTTTATAATCCAAGGACTTCTAAATCCTCCTCTTTGATTAAATCCACTGTACCAAGGAATACCGAGAGTAACTATATGTCCTTCATCTATAGCCTTTAAATATTCATTTATGTTATTAACTTTCCAGAAACTCTTAGACTTATGTTCTGCTGCTAGTCTGTCTAATCTAGCAAAATCAACTTTTACATATTCACCAAATGAAAGATTTGAATTACTAGGACAATCTTTTTCTTCACAACATCCATACTTCTGTAATATAACTTGACTAACTCTCATATCAGCATATCCTTGCCATTTACATAATCCTAATTGATAAGCCTTAGCAGTTAAATAACGAGCAGATAATATAACTCCCTCATCTACTTCTTTTTGAACAGTTGCAGATTGAAAGGTACAATTAGATAATCTCTTTTGATCTTTGATTGAAATAGTTTTTATCTCTTTTACCTTATCCTTAGGAGTATACCCACCAAAGAAATCAAAAATAGAACCTATTTCTAAATCTCTTTTATCTGGTGATAGTGGTAATAATCCAGACTCTTTATAGCCTAGTAATCTAGCAATAATTTTTTTAATAAATTCCATATATTTAAACTAATATTAGTAAAAAGGTGCAGGTTTTAATGGTATGGCGTTAAACCTGCGAAACTCGCCCAAGCAAACCCCGAAGGGTAAGATGCTAAATCGCAGCTCTAACAACACTAGCTATTAAGGTACTAACAACTGCTATTAAAATAAGTGCAACTCCACCATAAACTATCTTTTGTACTGGTTCAAATCTGTCATTGGTAACATACTTATCTTTAATCTTCTGGTGGTCTTCTCTATTCTCTTTAAATCCACGCTGAACATCAGATTTTAAATCTGTCATTATCTCTTTAAGTTGTTTGTATTCCTCCGACATATTATTTAGCTAGTTCATTATTTAATTCTAATTTATCTAAACGAGCCTTTAGAGCTTCATTTTCATCTTCTAATAGCTCAATTCTATCTTCATTGTCTTGATTCCAACTAAATGCCATTTGTACTTTAGCAAATAGTTCTTGTACCTGTTGCAATAATGCAGTAATAAAATGTGGGCTACCATAATTTACTGTTTCTGGTATATCAGTTTCGAAGTATTCTACCTCTGTTATTTCTTCCCCAAGTTCATTGGTTGTGGTAACTGTTCTTTCTCCTCGTTTGAAACTAACCATTTTAGGATAAACTTCAACTACTTCTTCAGCTACCATTCCAAACTCACCATAATTAGAACCATCTTTTCTGTCATATTTTCTTGTTTGTAAATCATAAATCCAGCTGGTATCAGATTTTTCTAAGTCTGTAATATTTTCTTTATACTTTTCACCAGAACTTACATATCCTAATTTACCAGTATTATCAATATATAAATCTCTATTGGTTGCTCCGACTGTATCTCCATAAACATATGGCATTAGAACTTTTCCATCATTAGCAATAGTCATTCTTTTTAACCTATTATTTGCGTCATTATCTGCTTGAGTAAAAAATTCTATTGAACCTCCACGTTTGTTTATCGTTGAGCCATCAGTCACAAAACGAATATCTGCTAATTGTGTATATCCTGCATCTTGTGCTGATGCTAAAATTCCCATTAATCCCATATTTGTATTATCATTTATTGTTCTTGATGTTTCAATTGTTATTCCTGTTCCAGAAGCTGAGTTAACAACGAGAGAAGTACCTGGACTCTTAGTTCCTATTCCAACTTTTCCATTTGTGTCTATTGTTACTTTTCTTGTTCCATTTGTAAAAAATTGCAAAGAGTCTCTTTCGTCTATGTCTGCCACATTTGAACCACCATAATAAATTCTTCCGCCATCTGCATCATCAGGTCCACCAAACATGATTCCTCTATATGCGTTATCTGGTGATAAAATAGTTATTCCTGCTTGTGTCGAGTTTTCTATTGTTATGTCGTCGTATGCTGCTAATGGGCTTACTACTCCTGCACTTCCTGTGTGTACATGTAATGTTCCGTCTGGTGTTTCTGTTCCCAATCCAACTCTACTATCAACAGTTAAACCTCCTCCGTAATGTCCATCACCTTGTGTATAAAGACCTCCTGTGGTAGAGGCATAACCATCTATTATAGTATCACTATCAAAACTATATTCACTAGCATTTTGGAAATCTAGATGGTCATCAGATACATCAAAAAAGATTTGAGAATTTGCAGTATCATCATCATTTTGGAAATATACAATAGCATCATCATCATTTACAATCTTTAAATCTCCTTCTATGTGGGTTTGACCATCAAAGACATATCTATCAGCACTCTCAAAATTCATATATGCAGAAGTAGTGGCATAAGATATTGAAGCTAAATTAAATGTAGAAGCTACATCTCTAGCTACAAAATTAATACCTGGGTCGCTATCATTATTATCATCATTTTCTATAAGATTTAATCCACTATATATACCCATCATTCCATCTTCAATAGCACCTCCACTTGAACCCTCTGGATTAATAACTGATACTGTTCCTAATGCACCAACGCTTAATTCTTCGAAAGATAAATAACGACCACTAGGATTATCTCCTATCTTAGAACCAAATCCCATTATACCTTGACCTGTTGTTGTAGCGTTTCCAGTAATAGTTAAATTACCACCCATAGCAATAGTATTATCAACTTTCAATTCTAAACTTGCTCCGACATCATCAGCTTCTATATATAAATTTTTAGCAACTCCAGTGCCATTATCTTGAGTTTCAATATTATATCTATCTTCAGTATTGTCCCAACCAAATACAAGAAGATGATTATTACCAGCAAAATCATTTTCACCAAAAACACCAAAAGCTACTAAATCAGTTCCATCAGAATCTTTTGAGGTAAATCCCATAATACTACCAGAACCAGAACTTTGTCCTTGAACATATAATACAGCACCATCTTCATAAATATCGTATTGTTGAGTTCCGCCTATTTTTAATTTATCACCTATATAACTATCATTAGTAGTAGTAGCACTATTATCTATTGTTAAATTACCACCAAAATGTCCATTACCTTGAGTAAAAAATCCATTTGTAGATGTAGCCCAACCATTAAAGACTGTATCGGCATCAAAACTATAACCACCAGAAGCACCACTAAATTCAAGAACTTCGGTTGCTAAATTAAAAAGAAAACCTGTCTGTTTTGAAGCATCACTATTTTGAAGATGGAAATTTGGATTGCCATCATTTCTTAGATACACATCTGGACCAAGTAAATAAGTATTACCCTCTACATATAAATCACCAGTAGTTGTAGCATTACCTTCAACTTCTAAATTACCTTGAGTATAAAGACCAAGAGTAGTCGAAGCAAAACCAGTAACAAGTAAAGCATCATCAAAAGTATATTCCTCAGCTTCAGTAAAACTTAATACATCAGTAGTAGTGGTATAAGTAATTCTTACATCTTTAACAAAGTTTTTTCTATCTGCAAAACTGATACTTGGTAAATCAGTTTCACTTCCGTTAAAAAAAAGACTATCAATAAAATATAATTTACCTTCAAATATCCCTGTATTTGAATTAAGGTTATATGGAGTTATAGTTTTCACTTCACCCATTCCTCCAAGATTCTTTTTACCTATACGATAACCGTTAGTAGTATCTCCTAAAAATGAAATACCTGTATTGGTAGCATTACCAGTAACAACTAAATCATTATTACCACCTGCCCAAGTTGTAGTAGCATAGTAGTCAGCTTTAGCCAAAGCACCATCCCAGTTAGTAGAATTATCAGTAAAGCCATTTAAGGTAGTAGTAGCGTTGTAATCAGTATCGAAATAAGTAGAAAAATTAGCTATCGCTAGATAATCAGATATAGTTAAACCATTTAAAGTAGTAGTGGCGTTGTAATTTCTATCCCAATTAGTGTCATAATAAGCCCAAGTAGATGTATTATTCCAGAAGTATCGTTCAGAGGTTGTAGCCCAGCTCCCTCCACTACTAACATAAGCAGATAAATCAGACCAAGTATCAATGTATTCCCCACTCAATCCTACTGTTGTTCCAAGATAAGTATTACCAGTAGTTGTAGAATTGCCATTAACTAACAAATTATCTTCATTAATAGTAATTGCATTATCAAAAATATGCCCACCTTTAGCATCATAAGTTAATTCCTGAGTAGTTGTGTTAAATGTAATTGTAGCTTCAGTTTCTAAATTAGCTTCTGCAAAACCAATCATTGGATTACCTGAAATTTCAAAATCTTCATTCGGTTCACCTTCCATAATCATTAAAGCACCTTTCCAAATTCCAATATTTACTCCACCTAAATCTACTGCTGTTATTGGTCTTACCTGTGGAAAATTAATAATAGTTCCTTCCATATCAACACTATAGTTTTCAAAATAGAATTGAGAATTAGTCCAGTCCATAGTAGTGGTAGCTAAAGAAGTATTACCCTCTACAACTAAATCTCCAGTAGTAGTAGCATTACCATCTACTTGTAAATCGGTATTAACTGTAACTGTACCAGCGAATGTCGGACTGTCTATGACATTTAGAGTATCACCAGCCCAGCTTAGATTAGTGCCATCAGTTATTCTGTCTGATGGACTACCTTCCAAATCATTATAACTTTTAGACCCTATTGTACTTGAGGCATTAGCCCATGTGTTAGCTGTAGTATCGAAATCAGCAGTTGCTAAGTAATTAGATATAGTAAGACCATTTAGGGTAGTAGTAGCATTGTAAGTACTATTCCAATCAGTATTAAAGTCTGCAGAAGCATAATAACCAGCACTAGCGTGATTACCCCAACCATAAGCTGTGTTCCAGTTAGAAATAGCTAAGTTGCTACCCGTGACATTGCCATCTACCGTAAGATCACCACCAACATGAGAATTACCTGATGTCCATAGAGCAGTTGATGAAGCAAATCCGTCAACTGTAAGATTGCCACTCCAAGTAGTAGTCGAATACCAATCGGTTAAACCGAGATAAGTAGTAGCGGCTGTAGCTGATAGTAAATAACTAGCCGGGGTAAAGCCATTTAGAGTTGTGGTAGCATTGTAATCTGTATCAAAGTAAGTAGAGAAATTAGCTGTTGCTAAGTAATTAGATATAGTAAGACCATTTAGAGTAGTAGTGGCATTATATGAACTAGCAAATTCTAATGGAAAATTAACACCCCAGTAATATGCTTCTGAAGATGTAGACCAAGCCCAACCACTTCCAGCTGGAGCAGTAGTCATACAAGTAGCATCATTAAAACAAAGTTGAGAAGTAGAAGCTGTTCCAACAACAGATAAATCAGTATCAAATATAAAAGAACCAGGGAATGTTCCTGCTATTACTTGTTCAGCATCTACCATACCAGTAAAACCATCATTATATGGAGCTATTTTAGAAATAAGGTTTATATCACCAACACCAGCAAAAACCCCTATAGACAATGAAAGTCCTAGAGTTATTACAAATGATGATAAAAATCCTTTTATAAAGTTTTTCATAGTTAATCTGCTATTACTGTTATTGTTCCGAGATTACTATTAGTGCTTCTATATACATAATAGTCTTCTGTAAATCCAGAAGCATTTGTTATTGATACTGTTTCAGGTGCTTGAAAACCACCAGAGAATCCATCAACACTAAAGCTAACAGTTCCTAGTGCTACTCTTGAAGCCCATAATATATATTCACCTACTCCAGTTGTATTACTAAATGTCTTATCCTTTGAATTTGAAAGCTCACTACCTGCTAATCCCTCTACATCTGCTTCAGTAAAAGTATCTGTTTTAGTAGTAATTCCCCAAAATCTATTATTATTATAAACGATAGTAGTATCTGAAGTATCAGAATCTACACCATCACCTGATGTTAATCTAAATCTTACAGTAGCCCCTGGTGCAGCTGGATAAGTTACAGCTTCTGTATTTGTAGTCGGACCAAGATAACTACCACCTGTTAATTCAAGAGCAGAAGCCCAAGCAGTTGTTCCACTTTGTATTTGAACACTTCCTGATGTAGCAGGACCATTATTATAGGTAGCACTAAATGATATACCACCAATAGCGATAGAATCTCCAGTTCCTATTTCTTGAGAAGCAGTTGCATTATCAGTAAAGGTAGCTACTGAAAAGGTAAATGAAGTTCCTTGAGCAGCCCAAACTGGAGCTGTGCCATTCCATAGAAGTGTATAGTTTTTAACAGGACTTCCAACTTCACTAACAACACCAGCGGTAGCCTTTAATACATCTGTAATTCCAGTATCAATATTTAATTTTCCACCAACATAAAGTGAATCAGTTGTAGTAACAGAATGAAATTGAGGTGTTGATGTAGTATCAAGCCATTGGTCAAATACATTACCAGTTATAAAACCTTGACCACTCCAATCACCCCATCCGTAAGCTGTATCCCAATTAGTTGAATTATCTGTAAATCCATTTAATGTAGTAGTTGAATTATAAGCGTCATCCCATCTAGTTTGAGTCCAGTATAAATTAGTAATTCCCTCTGTTAGTTGGTCTGTTGTAGTTGCATACCAATCAGATAAAGTTAAGTAGTCTGATAAATTAAGATAGGTAGATAAATCACTCCATTGAGAAATATATTCACTATTCAATCCTAAGTCGTTTGTTACATAAATACTTCCAGTTGATGTAGTGTTTACGACTACAATATCAACCACAGTAGTATCACCAGCGACAGTTAAATCACCACCGACATAGAGTGAGCCAGTAGTAGTTGCATTTCCATCAACTTGTAGGTCGCTATTAGTTGTTAATTTACCAGTAAAAGTCGGACTATCAATAACATCAAGTCTTCCTCCGTCATTTTCTAAGTTAGTGCCTGTAAGGTCAGTGAAATCTTCACTATTAAAATTAAACTTTCCACCCACCGTTAGTGAATCAGTTGTTGTAGCACTATTTAATGTCATACCACCAGTAGAAGTAAGAGTTGCTATCGCTATGAAATCAGTTAGCTCGGTATAATCAGCAGAATCTAAATGGTAGTATTCAGCAGAAGCTCCACCTTGGATACCACTTAAATTATTATGAACTGTAATATCAGCAGTTTCAGCAAATTCTGTCCAAGCAGTACCAGTACACCATAACAAAGCCACAGATGTACTATCGTAGTAAGTCATACCAGCAACCGAAGCATCACAAGTATAAGGAGCGCCTGCACTTCCTACTGGTTTTAATCCGTAGCTGTCCATGTATAAATAAGAACCACCACCTGAGATACTAACTAAATTTTCTATAGGTTTTTGTCCAGTCCAATTATTGCTTCGTGTTCTTTTAATGGCTATATAACTTCTAGCGTCTGTATCTGCAAAAGCTGTGCTATCTATTTCTTCATTACATTGTCCTCTATCAACTGGATTCATAAAGTTTATAGAACCTGATACTTTAAAACCATCTGTTGTGTCTTTTACACCAGTTAAGACTTTCCAACTGTCATCGCCATCACAATAATAATATTCAGCTTTTATATTTCTTTGGCTCTCAGTTGAAATATCAAAAGCTATGTTTGTAAATTCTGTGTCTGTTGCTCCTGCTATGTATATAATCGAATTATCATTTTCAAATAAAGTTATATTTATTCCTGTCGAATTAAAAGCAGTTGTTGAATCAATAGTTGTTCCATCACCATTATCATAATAAGCTCTTTCTAAATCGTTTGGATTGCCTGAATGAATTATATGACTTGTAAGAGGAAAATTATTTATGTGCATTATATCTACATCATTATCTGTGCCAGTTCCAATCAAATTAAAATCCATGAACCTTAAAGAACTATTAAGATAATTATTTGCATTACCCTCAAAGCTTGCCATTACTTCTAATACTCCGTCTGATGGATTGGTTGATGAAGCATTTTGCATGAATAAATTAAGAGCAACTATACCATCATATCCCTGTGAATCAACATTTACTGTTAGAGCTTGGTGTTGGTCTGCACCTGCTACATCATCTAAAGTAACAGCAGAAAAAGACCTACCATCTGGAACATTTATATAAAAACCAGATTCAGCACCATCTCCTAAAGTAGCATTAATATATCCATTATCACCAGCAAAGAATACAGGAGCTTCATAAACTACATAACTCATATCAGTAGCATCAACTATTTCATCATTACCAGCAGTACCAAAACTAACAACCACTTGTTCATTATTTACAACATTTGTAATCTCACCAACAGCACCAGCAAAACTAGGTGCAGAACTTACCACCCTAATAAAAGCTCCTTCATAGGTAGATGTTGGTGTACCAAAACTAGCGTGACTATCATAAATTATTTGAGTAGAAGCGGTTAAAGTTGCATCGCCATTAAGTATATTATTTGAAATTGTAACATGATTATTATTCAATGCTTCTACACTAGCACCATAAGGCTTAGCCTCTGAGAATAAACCACCATCTGCTTTTATAGAATCACTAGCCCATATATCACCAGTACCACTAAAACCTGCTGGAGCGGAAGCACCAACTTGAAGTCTAGTAGTTGAAGCATAACCATTTATCCAAGCATTACCATTAACCTGTAAATCACGATTTACTGTTAAATCAGTACCAACATATAGGGTGTCTGTGGTAGTTAGGGAGTTAGTGTTTATTCCATTATTTACTAATATATCTTCAAATTGTGAAGTACCAGAAGCATGTAATCCATTATTAAGATACATACTAGGTGTAGTTGAAGTTTGACCCTCGATAAAAGCATCACTTAATTTAGCAGTATTACTATTGCTTATAAGTAAGCCATCGGCATCAGTATTCAAATGAATTTCTTCAGTATTATAATTTAATTTCCATAATATAATATCTGCATTATCAGCAAAAACATAACTAGAAAAACCAGCTATGCCAATAAATAGTATGATTAATATTGTCAGTAATTTACGCATCACTAAAACTATTATTTAATAAAGCACCTATACCTACTTTTAAATCTTCATTATTTGTCTGTTCTGCTATTTGTCTAAATCCTATTTTTATTAATTTTTCTAAATGTCTTATTCTTTGATCATCAAGTTTATCTTTATCTATCAATTTACTATTAATCTCATCAAATAATTTTTTAATTTGAGTAACTTTTTCTAATTCTATATTAGCTGTAGATATTATTGTTATTAACTTTTCTATCTTATCAAGTTCATTCTTAAATTCTGTCATTCTGTCTAAGTTAGAATTTAATCCATTTATAGAGGTTGAGACTAAACTAATATTTGCTGAAATATCCTTTGATTGTTTTTTAAATATTTTAGATATAAAACTAATAATTCTTTTCTCGTCAAATGCCTTTGGTATTTTATTTAAAATATTATCAAATGATCTAAAGAATAAATTTTGATTTGTTAATATTTTAGTATCATCAATACTAACAATATCTTTTTTATAATTAAATTCAGATTTCTTTTTTAATTCTGGAAGAATTATATTAGATACACCAGTTATTATTTTTTCTAATTCTTCTTCAGTGAACTCCTTTATTACAACTTCTGTCCCACCACCAGCACCAAACTGTGGTCTAAATATATGATGATTAACATCAATACTATCTGAATCAGGTGCAATAAAACCAGATAATGTAGTACGAGCAGAAGTCTTATATATGAGTGTCTGAGTATAATACTTTCCACTTTTAACATCCATTGCTACTGTATTAGTGTACAGACCATTTGCTACATGATTAAGATTTACAGTTTTTACAACTGCATCATCTTCATCGTATATCTTAGTTTGTGGAAATAAACCAGTGGCATCTTTATCTTTAATCTGAACTCTGGCAATAAAAGTGCCTCCCGGTTCAACCTTAAAATCTCCTGGCATTATTTATCAGTTATTCTATCTTTCTTTTTTTTATTAAGTGTTTCCAATTCCCTTAGAATTAGATAAGACAATTGTATCTGGTCTAAATCTTTACCAGCTTTTAGTACTTCTTTGATTCTGTCTAACATGATTTTTTTGTTATTTATATATCCTAATCCCCTATATAATAAGGGATTAGATTTAGAAACAACTAGTTATCTCTTGCAAAAAAGTTAATAAATAGCTTACCTACACCAGTAAATCCACCAGCAGAAGTAAATGAAGCTGCACTTGTAGCAGTATATGGGTTCCAAGTTACGAATAATACATCACCATTCTTTAATTGGAATTTAGTCTTATCATCAACTACACCAGATCCTGGTAAGTCCTCTATATCAATAGGACCATTATTAACATCAGTATTAAATACAGTACTAATAGTAGTAGAAGCAATAAGGCTAGCAGAAGTTGTAGCAGTTAAAGAACCACCAATAACTCCACCTACCCAAGTGGTAGTACCTACCTGATAAGAGGCTGATTGACCTCCAAGAGCAGTAGATTGATCAATACCAACCCAGTCAACAATCTTATCTGCACCAGTATTGGTGTAATAAGCAACAAGCCATTTAACATCATCTGCACCCTTAGCAGTTGTAGTAGCAGTTAAATCAAGAGCTGTACTAACTGTGTATTTAGTAGAAACAGATGGAGTAGTAGTAACACCCTGATAATTAAATGATCCACTAGAACCAACAGCCTCTAATGTGAGGCTATACGCTCCAATATTACACATCTGAGCTAATTCATTATCACCAGTACAATAGTCAGAAGCAGAACCAAATGATACATCACTAATTGGATCAACTTGTTGAACGCTATCTCCGTCAACATTAACTATTCCACCATCGCTATTATTGATAGTAACTGTAGAAGCGACATAAGCTGAAGCTCCTCCAACCGCTATTAAAATAGCAAAAACTACAACAGCAACTAAAGCAACTTTTCCGTAGTCGTTTCTCTTTTCAATATTTTTTCTCATAGAATAAAGAGATTATTAATTAACCACTGTAAGCTGAGTTATCGCCTTTAGAATGATAAGTAGCAAGTGGGTTTGTCCAACCTACCAAAGCGCTAAATTTAACCTTAGTTGTCATGGTATCAGCATCTTCGTCATCCCAAGTAGTAAATACTGGGCGTTGTTCGTAAGACATGATGATTTGATGCTCATCACGAGCAAGCAAGAACCATGAAGTTGATAAACCAGCAACACCATTTAGATCAGAGATGTCTTCACCGATAAATGGATTAACAAAGGTATCAATAAGACCAAGATAGAAATTCAAGTCGTTATTTGGAGTACCAGACCTTCTAGTAGAACCAGTGATAACAACAGCTTCTCTTTCTTGCTGTTCCTGAACCATTAACAATAGGTTTGATCCAATTGCCAATTTCTGTCCAGTACCACCTTTTTGCTGTTTTATGTTAATTCTTCCAGTTTCTAGATTCGCATCAGTCAATGGAATAGAAGTAGAAGAAGTGTTAGAAATGGCTGTACCACCATCAGCTCTAGTATGTGAACTAGAAGCTAGAGGTTTAGCATCACCATAGAAAAGAGTAGTAGATGTAAACGCTTCAATAAATGGTTGCGCACCAAATATATTAAGAGTTTCCATTGTTGCCTTTCCTAGATCCTCAGCTTCACGTTGAATTTGAGAATACTTGCCACGAGTAACATATTGCTCTGACACAACCATCTTCTGCTTGAAGATTTGTGGTGAAGCAACTGTTTCGAAGCCTTTTTGCCTGTCGGCAGATGGTGAGGATTGCGCCTCGCCAGACTTAGAAATCAATCTAGGTCCCCATGAGTCTTCCAACCTAAGGAATCCATCGTTGTTTTCTATGTTTAGTATTTGGGAAGTCCAGTCGCTATGACGTTTAAATCCGTTATGGATCCACTCATCAATATTACCCTCCATGGACTTTGCCCAAGATAAACTTAAATGCATACAATTTATGTAATATTAATTAGGTTCCAGTAACTTCATTAGCGATCACTAGGATTCGCCTGTCATCAGTATCTGGGAAAGAAGGATCGACTGCTGAATTAGCACTCATTCCTGTGGTTAACGAATAATTGGCAGAAGTGGTAGAAGCAGCTGATTCGTCTAGCAAAACAGCGGCGTTACCTGCCAATATATCGATAAAGTATCCAGGAATATTACTTCCTGTAGTTGTTCCTGCGTCTGCATCTAAATGCGCTGAACAAATAAGTCCCCTCGCTGGCATAACCACCGCGGAAATTTGTTTATCAGTAGCATTATCAGAAGCAGCAGCAAAAGTATCTCCATCTCTTGCAGCAGTATAAGTACCATCATTATATGTACTATTTGTACTTACTAGCTCAAGAGGAAGATTCAAGCTCCCTGGTTTAATAATGAATGCAAGGCAATAGCCATAGATTTCGTCTGAATTAGCATCAGCTACATCTACTCCATCGGCTACTCCAATCTTTAATGCACTACCTTGATTGACTGTAACACTTCCGTCGATAACGAAAGTTTCCACGCCAGGTAGATTCATTGATCCATTATTTAACCTTAAAGGATTAAAACCTGCAAATCTCATAATTTCAATCTTAAATTTTTAAGGAACAGCAGGCTAGATAAAATTATTCACCCTTTTTATCTTCAAGTTTCTGCATCTTTTCTCTATATGGTTTTTCACCACCAGGAAAATGTTCTGCGGCAGCTTCTTCAAACTTATTCAGTTTCTTAGTTGCCCACTTACTATCAGATTTTTTAGGTGTAACTTCATTGCCACCATCACCAATATTAATATCATCTTCTTTATCCTTGTCCTTATCCTTTGGCTGTTGCTCAGGTTTAGGTTTGAGACCAGTATAGATCATAGTTAAATTTTCCATGACTTCTTCATCTGTATCTCCAAGGTGCATTCGATTAGCTTTACTTCTAAATTTAGAATCTATTGTACCATCAAGTTCAATACCATCAGAATTGAGGAACTTATCAAAAACTCTTTCAACTCTAGTCTTATATTCTTCCTTCTTTTCTTCGGTGCGTCGTTCTCGATACTGAGTATCAAAATCTTTATCGTCACCCAAGTCATCATCAAGATCAACTTTTGGTTCAGGCTTATTAAGTACTGGAGCAAGCAAAGGTTGCTTATTATCTTTCCTTAATTTACCTACCTCTACAGTCAGTTGATCTGCCTGTAAAGTTTTAACTTCTAATTTAGTTGTTAGCTCGGCAGTGGCTTTCACTATGCCTTCATCGATTTGCTTTTGAATATCAGTATCGATTGGTTTTTTTCCGTCTTCGCCCGGGACTGGGGTAGCAGGGATTTCCTTTCCCTTATCGTCCAAAATTGGTTCTGTCATATTGTTGTTATTAAATCATTGTTCTTATATCGCCTTTTGGTATCGGGTAATGGCAAACCCAAGAATCAATGAGTATATTAATTATTTTTTACTAGTTTTTTTTCGTTTAGCAGTTGATTTACTTTCCTTTGGTTTGTCTTCTTTCTTTTCTTTCTTTGGTTTACTGCATCCAACTACAGCTTCAATAACCTCAGAAAGTTTGTAAGCAACTTCGCCTACAACCACATAGGATATTTCACCATCAATGATTTGACCACGTTCGCCAGATTTAAGACCATCCAAATCTTGCTTTGTGTATTCTTTCATAATTATCTTAATTATTTTTTAGATTTCTTTTTAAGTTTCTCATCAGTTTCTATCTGATTAGAAACATAATTTATATTTAACATCGCTGAACTATCAGCTAATGCCTTAGCAGTTGTATTAACTACATCAGTACATTCACCCATGTGTAGTTGTTCTTTCTTAAAAATTTCAACAACCTTCATTACAATTGTATTTATCTTTTTACTATATTCTCTTATTTTAGCCTGCCTTTCATCTTGTAATTCTTGTTGAGTTTCTGGTGATACTTCCATTTGTTTTTTTGTTATTATTTATTCTACGTCTTCTCTATTTTCAGTTGGCTCAAGTGTAACTGGATTAGCATCTTTTGTTTGTTTAGGAAAATCTTTTAAGTCTATTTTTTGCATTTCAGATACCATCTTATTGAAGTTAGTAATCATATCCTCACTAACAGAGCTTTTAGCTTCTTGTATTTGTTTAAAATAAGGATTATTATTGGATACATTACCACCCTTATCTGTTTCAAGTACATAACCATATTTCTTTATTATTACATCAACATCAGATCCTCTTTCAATTTGCATTACCTGACCAACTGGAATATTATAAAATACTTCATCCATTTTATTAGTTCCTATCGGACACTTAATAACATGCGGCCAATCTCTTACTTGAAAAGAATGTCCCAATGGAACAGCTTTTTTTCCCTTAAACACTCCATTGTAAAAATACAAATATATCTTTTGAACTTTGTTTAATTCAATTCCATAAGATCTAGCAGTTTCAGAATTATCTCTTATGTCGTTTCTCATTAAGACCATTACCTCTACTTGCCTACCATCCTCTTGATGATATCTAACATGTTCCTGATCTTTAATTGTTACCCAAGAAGGTTTACCAATATTTATTACATATCTAGTACGCTCTTCCGCTTCATCTAATTCATCTATATCATCTTGTTTATCCTCACCTAAAATTTCTTCTAAGTTTTCACTTTCATCGACCTTTTCCTCTTGAGTTGTGTTTTCTTCTTCACTCATAGTTTTGTTGTTAATTTGTTAAAAATTTTTCTTGTAGATCCTTTTTTAATGTTATCTTTTTACTATTTATTTTTTCTACCTCATCCCAATTATCCAACTTGCCCTTAGCAATATCCATAGTGTTGAGAGTATCAAGTAATTCTAACATCCTACCTTTTAATATCCATTTTTCTTCATCAGTTTTAGCCATAAAGAAGGCTTTGTAATTTGTAGAATACTTGCTCTTAAAAAGTTTGAAAAAATCTTTATCACTATTTAATTTCTTATATATTTTATATCTCTCCTTTAGGTTTACTGGTGGAGCTATATCGTAGGTAAATACCATTTCCCAGAGAATTTCACGAATAGTTTTTTGAGAAAATAGTTTTCTAAACTTATCTAATTCATCTTCCCATTCATCTATTACCATTAAATCATATTTCTCTTTAGCATCTTTTTGATATCTATTTAATAACCAGTTAGTTAGTTTGTTCATATTGTTAGTTTATTTATATTTGTTCTCCTCCTAGTAATTTACTTGGATCGGGTAATGCCTTTGGTGAGCTACTATTTGGTCCAGTAGCAGGGGAACCACCTCCCAATACATCTGGGAGTCCCTGTGGTGCTTGTTGTTGCTGGTTACCTAATAATTCACTAGCATGTTCGCCAAGTATATCTTTGTTATTTTCAACATCAATCTTTTTAACTGTTTCGGGATTAAATAATTCAGGCTGATTATAGAATTGAACAAGTTTTCTATCAAGCATTGCTTTCTTCAAAGTCTTACTATTTTCGATTGCTGGAGCTACGGTACTAATAGTCATAAATTTATATCCATCAAATATCCTTGGATCAAATTCTATTATCTGAGTTTCTCCATCAAAATCTTTTTCAGCTTCAGCTCTTAAATCTGGTGATACTCCAAGTTCATCCCTTAGTGGTAATTTAGATTTAGGTTTAATTCTAATTACTTTAGTTCCTACTTTGCCATTCATTAATTTAGCGTTCTCAATGAAAAACTGTTTCATATCTGGACGCTTGAAATACTTATCAATAATTATATATCCCATTAAATCACGCTCTTGTATAAGACCGTCATTAATCATTGTATTGAATAAACCAAATAGCTTTTGTTGCTGTTCCTGCACACGCTCTATTTCAGTAGCAGTTGGATTACCCAAACTAACCTTTCCTTGTCCGGCAGCATCAACAGAAGCAAACGCATTCCTACTTTGCAATTCTTGCATCACTCTGAATGATGTTAAATCTAATGGCTTAACATCCATTTCCTTTATTTGATTTACATCAGCAACTTCAGTAAATATTCCAGGACCAATATAATCATCTACTATGTCATTTATTCCACCAACTAATATTGGTCTCATCACATCAAGCATTGTCTTATCAAACATTGCATTAAACATGAAATCAATAGCTTCCTGATTAGGTCCCATTATCATTGCTAATGGTCTGCCATAAAAGAAGTTTGGTCCAAATGGTTCAAACACAGATTTAGCAAATGGTATCTTTCCACCCTTACTAATAGAAGTTAATTTAGTTCCTGGTCTAGTAATCAAAATTTGATTAGCGCTAATATGAAATTCATTAGCAACTTCGTCAAACCAAAGTTTTTCTTCTACTTGATCTTCTCCTACATCCACTGATATATCAAAGAATGTTTCTCCGTCACTTCTGACAGCTCCTGCTCTTTTTACTTTATCAACATTATTAAATGCAGAATTGTTTTCACGAGAATCTTTCCAAGCATCATAATTCCAAACCTTCCTCCAAATACATCTATGAATATCATTCATAAAAAATGTATCTAATCTCTCAGGATAAAATTCATCTAACTTTACATGCTGATAATCAAGACCTTCAAAATATGGTAATTTTTTATAACCAATAAATCTTATAGCGGCTGGTTCTCTCAAAGCCTTTAAAGCTATAAACAATTGATCTAAGTGTCCATTCCTTTCTTTGGTAGTAATCCAACGAGCATAATCATCCATAACATTACCTAAGAAAACAGAATTTCTATCAGTCGAGAACATCGGTTTATATTCGACATTAAACTTCTGTAAAGTCATGTTGGCTAATATAGCCATTAACTTAGAATGAAGCGTAATATCAGAAATATTAGCTTGCCAATCTTCTTTCCAATTTGCTTTAATTTTGTAATTATCAACGAGCTTATTGCCATAGTCCATAGCATCAACAAGAGTTCTTTCTCCGCCAGTAGAAGATATACCAAATTGAGGATAAGTTCTTACCCTTTTACTTTTATAGTCTGAATATTTTTTTTCAATATTATCAACTATCTTCTGCTCTTTATCACCTTGCTTCGGTATTTTTTTAGTTGTATCCTCTTTTTTAGGATTTTCTACCATTGAAGACATAAATTATATAAATATTAATCAGTAGCATTTAATGTCAGCGGGCTATCTGTTGGCTCATCTAAATCTTTATAGTTGAAAACGACATTATCAGTTTTCAATATATTCACAGCAACAGACGCAGCATTTCTAAGTGATGTTATTGGTACGAGTACAGGATCAATTATTCCTGCCTTAAAGAAATTTTCTATTTTCTCAGTAGATGCATTAAAGCCAATCTTGCCACCTACTTTATCTATAATATCCTTGTAATTCCTATCAATGTTTTCCAATAACTTTTTAAATGGAGCAGTACAAGCTCTTTTGACTACACCATCATTTAATTTTTGTGAAGCATTTAGTAGTGAAATCTCTCCTCCAATTATTATTCCACCCTTCATTGCTACCTTAGTAGATTCAACAGCATCCTCAATTCTATATTTCTTTTCTTCAATTTCAGATTGAGTGCTTCCACCAACCCTTAAAATTGAAATCTTATTCCTTAATCCACTAATTCTAAATTCTAAATGTTTGTTTTTTGTTTTTTCAAATTCTTCCTTTAATAAATTTATTCTATTTTTAATATTTTTCTTTACTCCCTTTGGTCCAACAATGGTTGTATTATCTTTTCCAGATATCACCTTATTTGCTCTACCAAGAGATTCTATATCTAGGTCAGCAATCTTTTCTTGTAAATCTCTTGAGATAAATTTACCTCCAGTCATTACCGCTAAATCTTCTAATAATTCATTTTTAATAATCTTATTATCTGGTGTTTCTATGCAAGCACATCTGATGTGACCCCTTACATGGTTCAACATAAACCCGCTCGCCGCTTCTCCAGTTATCTTGTCGGCTATCACCAATATAGATATTGGATTATTATTGTTATCTGCTCTCATCCTCTTCAATAATTCTACAAATGGAGCAAATGAAGCTATCTCCAAATCAGAAATAAATATATAAACATCGTCTAGTTCAGATTTTAATCTTTCTTGATTAGTAATAAAATATGGTGAGATGATTCCCTTATCAAGTCTAATTCCATCTACCTCTTCTACATAAGTTTCTAGGGTTCCACTTTCCTCTGTGATAATCACACCCTCTTTACCAATCTTGTGGTATACACCACCTATTAAATTTCCTAATTCTCTGTCGTTAGCTGAAATACTAGCTACATCAATTATCTGTTGCTTGTTCTTAATATCAATTGATTCTTTTTGTAGTTCTCCAATAACTAAATCAGTATCTGCTTTAATCTCACGAGCTAATTCATCTACTCGCTTACCATTCTTAATTTCATCTAAGCCATTATTGATAAGAGAATTAACTAAGATGATACTTTGAGTAGTGCCATCTCCAACTTCTTTACAGGTTTTCTCGGCTACCTCTCTGACTAATTCAGCTCCAGTATTTTCATACCGATCTTCGAAACTAATATTCCTAGCTACGGTTACACCGTCTTTTGTATATCTATGTCCAATGTTGAGTTTAATAATTGAGTTCTTTCCATTAGGACCAAGTGTTGCGCTTACTGCTCTGGCAACTTTTTGGATTCCGGGTATAATTTTCTCAATTATTTCTTCTCTAAATGTAATTTTTTTAAAGTCCTTTGTTGGTACTCTTACTGCTTTGTAAGCCATGTTATTTTTGTTTATTTGTTATTTTATTCTTTCCCGTATATAAAATCATTTCTGATGAAAAATACACTTCCTGCGTTTTCAGTTGCTACAGTGTTATTCTCTACTTCGTTATAAATAATTACCTCACCAATTATTAATCCTAATTTTTCTATGTCTTCGCCTTTACCGATTGATAATACTTTTCCTTTTGTTAGTAATGCTCTTTGGTTGCTTGGCATTAATATATCGCCTGATTTTGTTTCTGCTTGTGGTATTTTTTCTATAGTGCAATAGTTACCTACCGCTGTTGGTTGTTTTTGTTTTTTCATTTTGTTTGTTATAATTCTGATTTATATTGTTCTCTTTTATTTTTTTTATGGGCTTTTCTTTCCTTGTAAATCTTTTCAAAATTCCAACTGTCAGCTATAAGTTTCCATCTTTTAATACCCCTTTTATTATTGTGCATAATTTCTAGTTAATATTTACTAGACGGTATTTTCGATTATTTATTAGCGTGTCCTCTTATCGGTTTAGGGTATGACATGTCACGACACCCCTATTTTCTTGTATATTTTTTTTCTAGGACTTATTTTACCCAATCCCTTGGATTATCTTTCTTCTTTTTTCTTCTCTTGTCTTATTAAATAATTTTACTGGGTAAGCTATCAATAGTCTTCCAGCATTTTCAACCATGTGATCATCCTTATCTAATCTCTTAGTAGGATTCTTAGGATCTTTTTGGTATCGAGCCATCTCCCATGAAGTTCGACAGGTAGTCCCTTTAAGTAAAAATAAATTAGGTTCTACTGTTCCTCTTAGCTCTTGTCGTATTAAATCATCAGCTCTATCTCTGTCCTTAGTGGCTTTAATTAAACTAACGCCATTTTTCTTAAAGTCCTCTATCCAAGAACTATCACCCCTCAGGGCATCTTTTATTACTGCGCTAGGATCTATGATACCAACTCGCTTCATTGTATTAGCACCAAGCCTTTCAAAATAATCTAGTTTATCATTTATCAATTTAGATATTATCTTACAATCACTAGCACTCCATATCTCATCAATAAATACCCTCCGACCATCTGGTAGTAGTGCCATAAATAGCACTGCAGTATTAACAACTGGATGAGGATCAATAGCATAAGCTACTCTCCAATCTTTCTTTTTAATATGCTGAACAATCTCTGGTAAAGTTTTATCTATCAAATGTCTAGTTCGATCAAACTCTTTAAATATAGTTCCACCTAAATGCATGAACTTACCTTCAATACGGGCTTCTCTTTCTTCTTCGCTATAAGTTGCTATCATCCTATCAATAGTTTCTCTCTTCAAAAATCCTCTAGTCTTATCGCCCTCAACATTATCCCATACAGTTATATAAGTATGATGAGCTAAAGTCTGTTCTGGGTTATCAATGTATTTATCAAACAAATGTCCGGCACTAGCTAAGGGAGTAAAATAACCACACTGCACTCCACCCTCACCTACACGCAAACGAGACAAGCAAGCATTCCAAATATCTTCTGGGCAGATTTCATCCGTCATTACAGCTCCTAAATCTACTGATTCAAATTCCTTAGCTGACTGATCATACGTCATGCAGTCAAAAGTAAATCCAGTCTCGGGAACATAGAATTTAGAAAAATAACTTTTCTTATCCTTAGTGGCTTTGAATTGCCCTTTAGGAAACCATTTAAGAAATTCTGGTATAGTTTTTTCTGATATAGTAGTTGGATCTGATACTATCCTAAGTCTTTTTTCAAATGGCCAATGTTTAAATATTCCAAAATCAAAGTATTGATTCTTCTTTGGAAATATTATATTGGCTACTATATTAGCTAGCGTACAGCTCTTACTAGATCCATTACCGCCAATAAATAAATGTATTCTACGACCATCTTCTAAATTACCTAATTGTTTAATGAACTGTTCTGCCTTCACATTCGGCACATAAAACAAATATGGATTATCCTTCTTGTATTTCTCCATCGTCAGGAGAGTCTTCTCCTCCGCTGGTGTTAGTTTGTTGTTGTTTATTTTTGAGTTGTCCATAGACATTATTAAATTCGTCTATATTAAAGTTTATATTTATTGGTCTATTTTCTTCAGTGTCCTTTTCTATTTTATCCATGCTAACAGAGCCTCTAATCAATTCATCATTAGTAAATGTATCAGCATCATTTTCTAATCTATCATCAATCTCATCCATCATAACTCCTTTGATTCTTTTAGCTTGCTCTTTAGAATTGCTTATCATTAGCTTTACATCCTGAACTGATTCATCTGTTATCATCAAAGCATCTTCCTTTGTTTTATCAACAAGTTCTTTTTTACCTTCTTCAAGTAATCCCTCTTCCTCTAAGAATTTTTCATAATCAATATCTTTCATTGTCCTAGTTACCCAATCACGATGAACCTTAACTCGCTGGTATCTAAGAATAAACTTAACCATTTCAACGATAGTTATCTTAGGAAATAATTTTTGAACGTGCTTAACAAATAAAGTTACTCTAACTTCATTTCCTGTTATTCTTTCGGGTTTCCCCTTTCTCATTTTTTCGTTTGTTGTTGACATTTTTGAAATTTCTTATTTTTTTTGTTATATCTACTTCCTGATTACAGAGTTCGCAAACAAAATCTTCCAATTGGTCTAATTGGTTAAGTTTCCCACAATGACAACAGTTTACTGGTATTTTAATCATTTTATTTATCTAGTTTAATATAACCATTATCAGCAAAGTTTACAGATTTCTTTTTCTTTTTCTTTTTTTTATATCCTATTCCTTTTGGCATATATAAATATTAGTATCCTTGTTCCATTGATATTTGGATAGCTGCATCTATTCCATCGTTTGGATCAGTAGCTAGGTTATCTCCCATATATTGTAGTCTAAGAGTTTTAGCGGAAGGAATTGATAATTCATAACTGAAATACATTAAAGATGTTCCTGGATCGAATTGCCAAACAAGTGGAATTATAGATAATGTAGTTGTTCCGATAGTATCAGTTGAAGTTGAATTTCCTGTAATTGGAAAAAAGTTTGTACCATTTAAAGAAATTTTTGGTCTAATTGAAAATGTTGATGTTGCAGTTCCACCAGATGCTACACCAGAAATCCTAATATTGTTTATTCCATCAATATTAATATCCTGTACAAAAGTAACATCAGTTGTTACAGTGGCAGCGTTTGTATAAGAATTAGGCATTTGTGCTGTCGTTTCACTATCTCCTACGACATAAAGAGGTCCGATAGTCATCTGACCACCACCTCCACCCATAATAGCTGCACCGCCTCCAAACACAGCTACTACTAACGCAACAATAGCTGATATTATCTTTTGCTTTTTACTCATAAAGTATGTAAATTATTTTTATAGCCAATAAAAAAATCCCTATATTTTACATCCCACCCTACAGAGGGGATGTTGTTGTAGGGTTTTTCGTTGTTGTGTTAGGTTAGTTGTATTTTTTCCTTAGCCCTATATATAAAGGCTTTAACATTTGTGGTTTGATCCTACTTACGTAGGGCAAGAAAAAAATTATATAAAAAAACCACGAAAAAGGATCTACCTAAATCGTAGTAATTTCTGCTAAGAATTTCATTGTTAGATTGCTGACAAGCATTGATAGTTTTTATTTCTTATTCCATTATATCACACTTTTTATAAAAAGTCAATAGGTAATAAACTGTGGATAACTTTATTTAATATACTAAAGTTATTCCCCCTAAGTTTGGCGTCGACTTACCAAAAGTAGGGGGTTAGCTTCCATAAATGCTTCAGCTAAAGGTTTTAACCTTTTAAACCTCGGTTATAGAAACTAACTATAATATACTAATTTAGCTTTAGCCATAACTTAGCTACTGCTTCTTCTGGAGAATTTCCTGCTTCAGATATTTTTTCCATTGGAGCTGTTACTAACCAAGTTCCTCTACCAGATAATGTTAAATAGCTACCACAAGCATCTATAAGTTCTGATAGGGTGGGAACATAAACAGTTTCTACTGGTTCACCATCCCAATAATTCATTAACGCACCATTAATCTCATCCTGAGGAAACCCAGCGTCTTTAATTTGTTTAGCTAATTTGTAATTCATAGTTTTATTTAATACCCTAGGCTTTAATCTATATAGTTAATATACTATTTCTTAATACAAGTTTCTGGTATTATGATTGGTAATTCTTCTTTATTCTTACTATAAGCAAGTATTTCAACATCTAAGTAATTTAGCATACATTTAATCATATACTGACATTGAGCTACATCTTTTTCAGTTAGCTCTTGCCGATACTCTTGGGCTTCTTTTTTTAATTTAGATGATTTAAACATAAGATTAATATACTAAATAAGGGAGACAGGTTTATGGAATACCTAATTAGATTATTCCAACAGATGACCAAGTCCTGTGAGCTGTATTTATAGTCGCAAGCCTAGCTTATCCCTAAAGCTTACTAATGGTTCTCCTCTCTGATAAGAGACTCCTTTATTTAATATACTTATCCTATAAACATGTATTGTAAATATGTCTATGTTTTATGATTTTATAGGTATGTTAATACCCTAGTCTTTATTTATTATTAAGAAACACCAACTAATTAATATACCTGTAACAATAAATGGTATTCCTGCACCAATCAATGAAATAAGTAAGTAATCACCGGCAGTAACAAACATAATAAAAATAGCAAGAAATGGTGAAAAAATTATTATAAATAATATTGTTTGTTTTATTAGGCTTATATAGGCGTTTTAAGCTGTGGATAAGTGTAGAGTTGTATATTGTATCAACTTTAGCATATAAATCGATTCTAGGGGTATAGGTGTTAGTTCAGAATTGATGTTAGACACTATGATAGGAATGCTTATGCTTACATTTCTTACAGACGTCACGTATTTTATCATTTTCTTTCATTTTGTCATTTACTTGCCCACCTAATATATGATTGTAGCAAAAATCATTTTCACATTCATAGCATTTAGCGATAGGATTTGTGTATGATCTTTTTGATTTACAAATTAAACAAAGTTTTCTTGGGATGTTTTTTAATTTGTCTTTTGTTTTTTGATCCATTAGCATAGGAATTTTGTATACTTCCATTATATCA
>Ga0307928_10000655_pt1 | contig 26164 bp, 27 predicted proteins | sample AceLakmetagen232_FD_201815 | JGI IMG/M metagenome (GOLD analysis project Ga0307928, IMG submission 201815) | Saline water microbial communities from Ace Lake, Antarctica - #232 | ecosystem: Environmental > Aquatic > Non-marine Saline and Alkaline > Saline | place: Antarctica: Ace Lake... | reverse complement strand
CAAAATTTCGGTTCAAGCTCTTTCACTTCCTGAAAAAGTTTGACAGCCGATTGAAGTTTTGCAGCCGCTTGATTCATTTTCCGAATGCTTTCAAGTTTCATTTTCTTACCCTTTCATTAGAGGTTCGTAAAATCAGATTTTATCCGAAATGACCAGTCAAGAATTTCAATCTTGATTCCGGGCTGGATACCGTCTGGCCGATTTTCCAAAATCATTTTTCTCTGAACTCTCACCAGCACATTCACCCGGACTTTTAGATAATCGTTTTTGTTGTTACCCTTGGAATTCCTATCAAGTTGTTTGGGTTGTCCGTTTGCTGTTGATTTGGGCCGTTTCACTGTCGCGGGATGTTTGCCCTTGTTCTATCCCTGCCGAAGTTTTTGAGCTTTCGGTTGCCAGTGATTTATCTTCCTTTTTCGGAGTCTCCCACGGCCTCAACCTGTTCTGGATTTCGGCGGGATTGTGTTCACCAGCACTCGCAAGTTTTTCAGGTTGACTTGCTGGCACCTTCTCTTTGTCAAAGACCGTCTTACAAGACACATGTTAGTTTATTTATTCTTTGGTGTCAAGAAAAAACGACACCAAAGAAAAGATTTTTTTAGCCAATAGAAATAGGGCTTTTGAGCGATGTTTTGCCCAAAAGCCCTACCGTCTGAAAGCTCTGCTGCTAAATTTCAGTCGATTTGTGCGATCAAATACCCACTTCCAGATGCTACGGCTACAGCTACAATCCCTACTGCAATCACAACCCAAGGTTTCCAACCTGCCTCAATCACAACCGGCGATCTTTCCAGGCAACTTTTCAAGGCTTGCTTTTGCCTCGAATAATCCAAGACCAGTACATTGATCTTGTCGACTTCATCACGACTCAAGCAAAAACCATTTTCACAAATGCAGGTCACACCACTTTTCACATTTCCGCATTTTTGAAAATCACTTACTTCAAGAATCGTTGGCAATGCCAAGATCCAAATCAGCAAGCCCATCAGACAATTTTTCGAAAGCTTCATCATGGTTCAGTTCCTTTGCATCGATCAAATCCTGTAATCGCCTTGCCTCGTTTTTTTCTGCCTTCAGCTTTTCTTCCCAGATCAAAATTTCGGATCTTGCTTCAGCAAGTCTCACTTTCAACTTCGAATAAACTGCGCCAAGAATCACGAAACCCAAAACCACTATCGAGACAACGACAATGACAAAAATGATTCGCCAATCCATCAGCCTTTTTCCGTCTTCGGTTTGTTATTGGTTGGTAAAATCTTCTTGCCAAAAATGCTCCAAAATAGTGTTGCTTGACCTGAAGTTAGCAGACCAAAATACAAAGCCTCATACCAAATCTTGCCTCCGATCAAACTCGTCACAACAGCAACCAACATTCCTGTTCCGGCAGTCACAATCGGAAGCCAAGTTGAACTCACATTCAAGAATTTTCCGATTGTCCAAACGATCAACATGAGAATCAGACCACCCAAAACAAACCACTGACCACCCTGGAAAGCTTCGATGACCAACTTCAACACCGCACCTAGATCCTGATCTGGATTCGGCACCACTGCATCAACAGCAACATCACTGACAACGACATCACCAACTGTAACACTTGCATCTGTCGGAGCAACATCTTGACCAAAAGCACAAAACGAAATACCCGCAATCAACACGACAATCAAACCCATAATCCAGCCCCAATTTCGACTCTTCATTTTTCTCTCCTTTACTTGTTAAAGCCATATACCTCGAAATAATCATCGACTGAAATCATATCCAATCGAATGAACGGTGCTGTAGCATATTGCACCCCTATAATCTTGAACCTCGGACCATGATCCCAACCTTCATCAGAATCATATATTCTTACTTCGTCAAGTGCAATCAAATCTGCTGCATCAAGTGTTGCTAGATAACTCACCTTCACTCTCATTTTGCTATATTGCTCAACAAGCCAATCAATGATGTAGTTTGCACCAGCTTCATTTACAACATCACCAGCATCAAACGAACTCGGCATTGCTCTTTTTCCAAAGAGATTTTTCGACAACCTGCAAGCATTACTGTTATCCCAATTTCTTGTAACACAACCCGTATAGTCGCCTCTTAACCCACTTCTTCCATACTGGACAACAAACGAATTGAAGATTGTATCTAGTCCTGTTTCAGTCGGTGCACTCACTTTTTTGAAAAGCTGTTTGTCGATACTTAGTGATCTACGAACAGGCATCTTGCCCCAAGTTATAGGTCGAACAAAAACTTTGCCACCACGAAACAAAAAATACACTGGCAACTGATTTGACATTCTATCTGTAAGAGTTTTGATCATACTCTCTTCAGTCGAATTGAAAGCTATACCTAATTCGACTGACGAAAGCTCTAAAGCAACTTCTTGAAGCATCGAAGAATCATAATTAACTGAACCTTTATCACCTCCATAATATGTCATGAGGTATTTAATTGTCTCTGAAACTGTTGCTGGTGTGTGACCTTCAACGTCACATGATGCTTCGCCACCATCCAACCCGGCTGTAAGCTCAACAGCCCAATACGAATCACCAAGCGCATCTTTAACAGTAAATTGATCTGCAATATGCAACACTGTGTCACCATCATAAACTTCGGACACTGTTAAATCTTCACCATTCAAATCATGAGCAACTAAAAATTGTTCATTTTGGTTATAATCAACAGCCGACATTGGTAATTTTTTAACACTACCAATCACTATAGGATACGGTTTCCCATATGCTTCTGGATTTAAATTGTCAAATGGAAAACGTAATTCTGAAGCTGAAATTGGTGGGAAAGCCTCATTGCCAAAGTCGAATTCCTGTACTACAGAAAATATTGCTTCATCTTCTGTAGAATCGAAAGATGGATCTGACATTTTCCCCTTCATCAAGAAAATCCCTTGATCCAAATCGTGACCAACTTGATCAATATACCAATAGACCTCAACATCTATAGTCTGCAAGACTACACCAACACCACGAAGATCATTCAACGGCAAATATTCGCCAATGACTCTGACATTCAGTCTCTTTGTGCTATACGAAGGCGAAAACAGATTTGCTTGTTCCTTGTATGTAAAATCCGATTTTATCGCTGCTTTGAAATGTGCTCTTTGCATGTCTTTTCCAAGACGCACATGACAGTCTTTTGTTCCAAGGTGATAAGTGTGACCACCAGCCCTAACGATCAAAAGAAAAACACCAATCGCATCTTCATTTTCACCTATGTTTTCCCAGTTATCACCAACCAAAGCAAATGGATAATTTTGTCTAACCGCTGAAGTCATTAAATCACCTCTTCAAAACTCATGTCTGCATCATACACACCACGTTGCATCGATTTTGTTGTCGGTGTCGTGTCGAAAATGAAGTCTTCTTTTTCATATACCACACGCCTCTGATTTACATCGCCGCTTAGCCGCATCAAGATCGGTTCACAATTTCCGATCTTGCTACTAAGCAAAGTAGTGTCGTCAATGAAGGCAATAGGTGTTTCACCAAACCTCATTACCTTGGCAAGTGAAGTGACTGCATTAATACCCGCTCCAACATCATTCAGACCTGTATAGCTCATTCCTAAGACTCTTCTTTCTTGTTTGAGTCTTCTAGTAGCTTTCCGACCCCCGAAGCCTTCTTGGACCTGCAAACCACTCACAGTGTTCATGCTCATTTTCCATTCATCGTCTTTCAATTCAGTCCATCTTCCAATCAAAATCTTGCCAAGCCTCAACTGATTTTCATTTGGACTTGTTTTAGTTGTTGGTATCGTCAAACGCCAACCATAAAACGAACCATATGCTTCTGTTACACCCGTTCGAGTATCATCAAAATTAAAAAATACTCTATCGCTAAAAATGGCAATTATTTTATGCCCTGACAATCCATCTGTTTCAGCATCAGTTTCTAACACTAGGCTTTGAGTATTATTATCCAAAATCCGATATACATTTCCTATCGCTGTTCCGTCAATCACTTCGACATAATAATTTCGATACTTGTTGCTTGCATATTGACCTGGGATCATGTCCTTTTCAATAGTTCCTGCCAAGGCACCTTCTTCGGTTTCGAGTACAACCACATTTTCATAAATCCGACTATATGGAGTTATACCAAAAGTCATTTTAAGAACTTTTCGCAAACAAATATATGCTTTGTGATCAGCAGCCGTATCAATCACAGTCGTTGCAGCCAAAACATTCGACAAGATTTCTAACTTGAAATCCAGGAAATTTTTACCGAATAATGCGACACCATTTCCAATCGTGTTGATCTCATTCCCCGCGCTATCATTCCCCAAATGCCATTCAAAAATGCGCTCTGGACTTGCGCCACTTTGTTCAGTCTCACGCCATTGTTCACTAGGGCTATGTGTCAGAATATTTCTAGGGTCATAAACTGCACCAACCTCAAGATCCCATTCATCGTCTTCTATCGCAAACGCTCCAAGAAACCGACATGAAAAACCTTGCATCAAACCAATCTCTCTTGTTAGCAAAGCCTTCTGACCTGTCACAATATCATCATCAAAATCCCAACTAACGACATCGTGATCACTATCAGTCCAAAGCTGAATTTCCCTCCACGACGAAATCGCATCGGGCCAATTCGAATCATAACTACTCATCCCATATGTGATCTTTCGAGTCGTCCCTGCATCATAAGCATCCGCTTGAACTGTCGTACTACCAACCAATTCGTAATGCAAAAACTCCAAATAATGTGACCTCGGAGAACGATATATTTGAATCGCATTTCCTTGGGTGGCAATGATAAAATCATTCCAATCATTACAACTCCAATTTGTCAGACTGATCGTTTTTGCAGCCGCACCAGCAAGGAAATCCCAAATAATAATCGACGCGGGATTGAAAATCACTATCACGTCAATTTCGTTATCTTTGGTGACAGAATTCGAGGTGATATGAACAGTATAAAAGTCACCCGTCAAAAGCTTCGCACTGAACCGAGTCACAACCCCGGCTATCGTAGCATCAACCGGGATTGGTGAACCGTAATATGTAGCATTCGCACCATCACCAACGATTCGCAAAACCGAAAAACCATCAGTGTCGTTCTGAAATGAAACTCTTCCAGTTCCTACCGTTCCTAAGCTTGAAAAAATATCAAGATTCGGATGGGCATCACCCGAATAAGGATAGCCCTGACCATACCAATCGCGTGTTGGTTTCGTTGCGATTGTGATGTTGTCCCACATACCAGCCCGCATAATTATCGGGATTGTTAAAACATCATTGTGATCATCATAGTTAATCATCCCAAGATCAACAAAGCCAGCGTCCCCGAAAAACCGAGCACAAATATCAATGGGTTTATATCCATCACCATCAATCAAATCGGTTGTTCCAGTTATCGCGTGAGTCGTAGCTTGCGACCAATCATCTTCAGGATCGTCAGAATCTAAAAGCCTCCAAACATACTGCCCACCATGGATTCCAAACAACATCCAAGCACCACAAGGATGTTGAGCGAGTGAAAATGTTTCACCCAACGAACCAGAACCAAGCTCAGGGAATACTGCCGTATCGTTCCAATTCACCCCGTCAGACGAAATTATAAAAACAACAGTATCGCTACCCGCAACATCCATCAAAAAAGTCAGATACAATTTCCCATTATAACCGCGAACAATATCCAAACTGTTCGCAGATGGGTTCGATGCTATCTGATTTTCAATTTCCGTGTGTGTGCTCCATGTCCAACCACCATCGTCCGAGTACATGCTTTCGAGATATAGATTTGCACCAACCGTTTCCCGATAAGTTACGACTATAATTCGCGAACCAACCTTTTCAACCACAACCCGATGATCCACCCCATAAGAAGTCTCATGATCATAATCAACCTTGATCCAATGTTCCCCACAATCAAACGACTTGAAGAACAAAATTTCAGTATGGTTCGACGCATTCGCATTCGTCAAAGTCGCAACCATCAACAACGAACCATCATCAAGTTCGACTATATCCGCATAAGGATCAACCGTGTCAGATTCATAACCACTAAGACCAGACGCCGAGACTTCACGCCATTGATAACCCGGCGAAGACGAACCATCGTGTTTTCGTTCTTCGAGCCGATGGATATAGAAAAGAATTGCGTCGGTTGATATTAATCTCGACATGTAAACAGCGATCCCAATATACCCGGTAGTCGAACTCGCGTCCTTCCAATGCTCCAAATTCGTCAACTTCATCGCTGTATTCGTGTAAAGCTCGCAATATATGGAATCTGGTTTTTGAAGAAGTTGGGAAAACCGAATTTCCCAAAACCCATCTTGACCCATGTAATTCGTATCGCCGTCAATGATGGAATCTCCATCGGCGTCACGAAGATCATCAGGCTTCATCAAAAACTTCGCACCCGACAAAAAGTTGTTTTCGACGAAATCACCACTTGCTGAAATCTTCAAGGTCAAGTCTTGATAAGACCTCGGACGAAATCCATATCCTAAAATTCCTGTAGGCCCAACATTGGCATCTTCTGGTTCTGCTATACGCAAGTTCAATAATTCACCTTCAGGATAAGTTGTCAGCCTGGAAGGTTTGCTTTCCAACGTATCTATGAGCATTTTTCGCATGGCACTCTCCGAACTATAAAATCAGATTTTATCAGTCTGCAACCAAAGACAGATTGTTCGAACAAACGATTCATCTGTGACATTACTTAAACCACATTTTGCCATCCATTCTTTTCTAGTCTTCATCCAATCAAACCGCATGACCCATAAACGGCCAAGTATACCGGCACGGATTTTCTCAATGCCCACTTCATCAAGCTTCAAGAATTTCTTCATCAATTTTTCTGTTGCAGGACAAAAAGCATGAGCTACAAATTTCCCATAGCCTTTTTTTTCCAATGCAAATAGTGAACGGGTTATCACATCAACAGAGAACTTCTGTTGAACAACTAACAGAAGTTCACCCCAACAATACTGTTCATTATCCCGAACAAAATTTGCAATGTCCTCATCGATACTTCGCAAAACATTGTAAATTTCGATATGACTAGGTGCTATCATTTGCGCCTCGGCTTAAATCCCGATACAGAACCAGAACTCAGTTTTGAATTCAGGATACCATTTCCTTCATTAAGATTTTTGCCGATCATTTTGTCGATGACTTCGTTTGAATCCTCGGAAAACATGTGACCAATATTGAAGATGAAATTGTTACCACCTTGACCACCAGAACCACCCCTATTCAGTGCATTGATACCATCTTCGCCACCAGCAGCCATCACACCACGCCTTGATAACACTGCTTCACCAACTTGAGCAATGATAGGAATTTCATCAGATGCAAGTGAAGGTGCTTTTACAAACATTCCCGAGTGTGCTTTCACTGCATTGTTGAAATCTGAAAACATGCCTGTGATCATTCCACCATCATGAAATATCTTACCGACAAGAGTCGAAAGGCCACCAGTAGCAATTCCTAATACAGCATCACCACCTTTTGAACCTGTGATATCACCACTCGCCAACTGACTGAAAGCATCCAAAACACCATGGTAAATTGCTTTAGCCAAATTCGGAATTAAATCAACAAAAATCCCTTCGACAATATTTGCGATGATCTCAGGAATCTTTGAAATGATCACTGCAACAATCTCAGGTATACCCTCGACAATGAGATAAATAATGAACTCGACTAGCTGTGCAACCAACTCAAAAATGAAGTCAACTACACTGTCAATGATCTTGTCTATATCCTTCAGGATATTTTTGATTGCCAAAAAGATCCCTTCGATGATTGTCATAATAATACTTGGCAACTCGTTCAAAATCGAGTCAATGATATTCGACAAATTTTTCCCAAACCAATCCATGAATTTCATAAAAGCACTATTCATTGCATCGACAATCGCAGGCAATGCATCTAAAAAACCTTGAACCAGTGTCGGTATAGCAGTTGTGACAAGCCAATCAAAAACACCGTCCAAATTCGCAATCAGGTTTTCCCACCAACTAAGGAACTTGTCCAAAATCTCATTCACAATATCTGCTGGATTTTTCGTTCCAACAACTTTATGTTCACCAATCTGACCACTTGCAACTAACTGTGCCAATTCTTCTTGTGTATATGTCTTACCATATGACCTTTGTTCATCTTCTGTCATCACCCTTCCAAGCTCACGCTCTATTCTCGCTTGCTCTGCACTTGTCAAGACTATCTGTAATGGTCCTGAACCTGCGCTCTCAATTGCTTGCGAAAATAACTCTTGGACTTGACCAAGAAGTTTCTCATAAATCCAGGTCCAAGCACCTGACATTGTTTTAATCATCTCAACTGAAAAACTCTTGGCACTTTCAAACAGATTATCCCAGTCAAAGGTTTCGTCCATCCATGTGCTCAACTTTTGCAACTGCTTTTCAATGAAGCCAATAACCCCTGTTTCCTCCGCACCCCATTTCCTTGCAGCCATGATCTGCCATTCAATGCGCTTTTCATAATACGCATCAAGTTGACCTTCAATATAGTCAAGCTTCTCTTTGCGATAATTTGCTTCATCTGTAATACGTTTCATATCTGCATCACTCGCTGCTTTTTTCTTTGCAAGTGCTGCATCCATTACTTTCGCAAGCATCTTCTCATATTTGAGCCTAATCAAACCTTCAATCTCGGCACGTTCAACAGCCTTGACATTTTTCATGTCTTTGAGTTTTTCAAGTTCTTTATCTCTTGCCATAATAATTTTGGCCATAGAACCAGAATTTGCAAGAGTCATTCTATACAATAAATCTTCGACCTTTTTTCGGCTAGCAAGATACTTCTTCAACTCTTCATCAGTCAATTCTTCTTTCTCTTTTATTATCTCTTCTGTTTCTTTTTTCTCGCCACGATATTTCTTTTCAAGCCAAGCTGTTTCAGCAGCCAATGCCATTGCCAACTGTTCACTAAGAAATTCTTTTTCTTGTTTGACTCGTACTTGCATCACTTTTCGACCCATGGCCGGTGTCCAAACAAATCCTTCATCATCACCATGAATTCTTTTATAAGCCATTTCAGCCGATGAACGCATTGTACGTTCACCTTCTGTAGTCATTGCCCATTTCAATTTTTGATCAAGTGCTTTCTTACCTCGCGCTACCTCTGCTCTGATGGCCATCACAGACGCTCGAACATCAGAGTCTTTGCCACCCCTCATTGCACCACTCAAGACGCCTGAAGCGGCTCCTACGGTCCCTGAATCATACTTACCAGCGCCCATCGACAAGTCAATGCCCAGATAAGCCTTATGCAAATCACTAACCAGTTTTTTAGCCTCTTCTCTACTTTTTCTGATGCTAGTAAACAGAGCACCAAAGACACCAACAACCGCCCCCATCCCGGCCAAGAACAAACCAATAGGCCCACCACTTGCAACCATCGTAGTCATCAAACCCTTTAGACTTTTGAGCATTATAAAAGCGGATTTTACCGCACCAGTCCAAGCAATGATTTTTCCTGGCAACCACATTGCAGCCATCAACATTGCAATGTTTGCTGCATTGTTCATTATCCATGTTCCAAAATCAACCACTGCTTCAGCAGCATTCTTGACCCAACTTGCAATCTCTTTTCCGTTCTGGTCAACCCACTTTTTCAACTCTCCCATTTTCTCTAAAAGCATCGGCAACAATGCTTGACCAATCTCAATCAAAACATCATTAACCACGTTCCCAAATTTCGCTGATTTCACTGCAAAGGTTTCAGACATTTTTGCATATGCTTCTTCAGTAGCACCCGCCGAAACACCCATCTCTTTCAAAGCCATTTGCATATTTTCAGTGCCAGTGCCAGCCATGATTGCAACACCAGCTAGAGCACGAACATTTGGAATCAGCTTTTGCAATTTCGACGTGCTGCCTCCGGTAATATCCCGAAGTTTTGCCATCGTTCCAACTAATCCTTCTTCAGCAAGCATTGTCGAAACTGAACTATATCCAATCTCTTTAACTGCCTTTTTCAAAGCACCACTAGGCTTCATCAGTGAAATAATTGTTGCTCTTAAAGACGTTGTTGCAATATCTGTTGAAAGACCACCTTTAGTCATCGCCACCATTGCAGCAGCAACTTCAGAAAACTCTATCTTGGCACCAGCCGCAATTGAAGCAACCATACCAAGCTGTGATGCTAGTGCTGGAAATGTCGTTTTACCAAGTCTTACAGTTGTAAAAAGCTTATCTGAATATGCTGTTGCTTGGTCTGCACTCTCACCATACGCATTCAAAAGCGTTGTCATAATATCGACTGTTGATTGTGTGTCTGCTATACCAGCAACACCAGCCTTCATCGATGCTTCTAATAACTCCATCGAACCCGCAACTGATTCAGTCCCCTTCACACCAGCCGAAATAACCTGATAAAGACCTTTAGTCAGATCAATAATATCCTTGCTCGAATTTCTTGCCATTTCCCGAAGCTTTTTTTCGTATATTGCAACACTCTTTGTAGCATCCCCTTTAATCAATGTGGATACTTCAATCAAAGACTTCTCAAATTCCTTGACTGCCTTGACGGATTTTGTAACCACACCAATAAATCCATCAGCACCTAAAAGCATGGTCGCTTTTCCAACCATGCCAGTCATACGACGGCCAATTGAAGATGACATTTTTGTAAAACCAGCATTCATCTTTGCAAATGATACATCGACTTTCTTTGCCGTCTTAGCAGCAGTAACACCGACCTTCTTCGTTGACTTTTCCATTGCTGCAAGGCGCTTATCCATCGCTAAAAGCGTCTTGCCCATGCTTTTGTCTTTGCCTATAAACCCTAGCAGAAGATCGGTGTTACTCATTTTTGTTTACCTCTTTTTTTTCATTTGGTGAAACTTGGCCGTATTTCCTGAAGATGGTTTGCCACCTACACCGCCAACATAACCAGCCAAGCTTTCTAACGGTCCGTCAAGATCAATTACATTTTTCCCTTTTCGTTTTCTACCGATCTTTGAAGAACCTTTACTACTCCCAAGCAACTTTGAAACTGCCTCAAACAGCATGAACTTCGATCTGATGATTTCCTGATATAAAAAAGTCAACTGTCGGTATGTATAGTAGTTGACTATTTCAGATTCGAACATTCCTTTCATGTTTGCCACCATTGCAACAACTGTCATAAACGAGTAATTTTCACCTTCTACTTTTCTTCCTCTTGACCTATCACCCTTGCCGTTCCCATGACAAGGGTGATATAGTTTTTTACTAATCCAACGAAATCATTCGTTGAAATCACAGTTTTGATCAATCCTTGTTCTTGTCGCATGGTGAGATTTTCCTTCACCCAATTATGCATGTTTTCATAGAACATGATCCCGTCATCATCAGGCTTGCAATCCACACTTTCAACGCCAACAATACGACGATTTTTTTCAGTATCCAAGACAATACAAGACACCTTCGTCAAGCTCTTTCCAAGAATGTTCATCACGCTCTTTTTCACATTCACAAAAACTTCGTCGAAGTCTTCATTAAAAACTTCGTCGGCTTTTTCATCAGTCTCTTGACCATCATCATTTTCACTTTTGTTCTCTTCTACAAAACCAAAGTCTTTCCTCAGACCTCGCATGAATGGACCGAACAAACGAACGATATCGATTTCATCCATCACAAGACGAATCAATGCATCTCGCTTCACTGCAACCAACTCTTCAACCTGCAAAGTCTCTGCACCAACCTGAATTGGCGCAGACCTTGGCTTGAAATCTTCAAAATTTTGGATTGTCATTTTCATTTCTCCCTTGAAATAAAAAAAAAAGACGATCAAGCAAAATTGCCTGATCGTCAATACACTACTGCATCAACATCAAACACCCGAATCAGGCACCCAAATCCAACCAAGTGGATCAGTCGAACTTCCACCATAATCACCATCATCATCATTCAGTGCTTCGACTTCCAACGGACTTCCCTGGGCATCATCACCAGAACCCAAACTGAACAACGATGAAACCAGGCACTTGTGCATTCGGAATTCAACAACAACACCATCAGAAACCCGCACACGTTTACCACGCAAAGAAAAATATACGCTCGTTTGCAAAGCACCTGTGTAAATGTAGTTCGAAGCAGGCGTCAAAGTCTGACCAAGCAAGAATGAAACATTCACTTTATGGATCTCTTCAAGCTTGCCTGAAAACTTCATACCAGCACGAATAGGAATTACAACATCAGTCTTCCTGGGAAAGCTGGTGTCTTCATGCCGGTAGACTTCACGCGCAATTTCCAAAGTACCTTCAGGACAATTCCCGAGATAATACTTGTCTGCATCTGAATTCAATGTTGCTACAATCTCAGACCATGAACCAACAAGATACGAAGATTCGTCAACACCACCTTCTTGACTAAATCCGTCCCAAACCATACTCAACCTCGCTTTCAATCGTAATAAGAATCTGCATCACTTGTGTCATCCAGCAGTCGAAGACGATAAGTCAAAGTTCGTCTTGCTATACCATCCGTAATGCCGTCAAGAATAACATCTTCGTTTGGCTCACGGAATGTACCATTAGCATTCTGAACTAAGATTTTTCTCTTATCCAAGATCACCGGGCTGGCAGGAATAGAGAAATTGTAAATCTGAATCGAATCGACATGCATTGCTTCATAAAACAGTCTTGCTATTCTGTCACGTTCAACACTATATCTGTCACCTCCTGTTGTCTTTCCAATTGCTCTTGAAAAGATATCTGCTTGTAAAAGTGTTTCACCTTTTCGACCTGCACCAGCCGAAAGAAAAGAAATTGAAATCCACTGGTCTTTGTCGATTGCGCTGAACTCAGAGTCTTGATAATTGACTTGACCAGTGAATGAGTTTGGGGTTTCGAAAGTATCTTTGATGAACTTGTTAATCGAAAGTCTGATGTTGTTTTCAATTCGATGTGCTGGAATTGTCATTAATAACCCTCTTGCTCATCGTTCCAATAACTGCGCTTTTTCGGACCTTCCCACATACCAAGAACTTTCTTGTGCCATTCTTTAGCAAACGTCTTGAAGTCTTGATTCATCTTTGCTCGCGTCAAACGAACCATGGCATATGCTTTTGTTCCAGGGTGTTTGATTGGTCCTGCTGAAAAGTGTTCTTCGCCGCCAATTTCAAAACGAAGCATTGGATTATACAAACCTTCTTCATCGTGTTTTTGTCTCCAAGGTGCCTCAAGATTTGGATTGATATCATGTGCCTTCGTCCCATACTCAAGAATTTCCAAAAGTGTGTAATCCATTTTCTCGCCACTTGCATATTTCATTCTTGCTATCTGTCGCATTTTTCCATCGCGCATATGAGTAAGATTGTTATAGACAATGATCATCATTGGGATACGACCTTTTGCCGAACCACCAATCACATGCTTGACCCAACCATCACGAATATGAGCACCACCACGTTGAGAACCAACCGCTTCATCTGACATCGGTGTCAAAGCCATCACTCTAGTTCTTGCTTTTTCCATGATAACTAAAACATCTCTTTGCCAACCACCATCGACTAGCATTCGTATACGTTTTAACCTGTCACGAATTTCAGGAATGTTGGTTTGAACAGCGTACATTGACACCTCTAATCAAATATCAAAATGTCAACCAAAGCTTATGTAGTTTCCACAACAAGGGCGAGCACAGCACACCGACCTGTTTCAGCATCATAGTCAACCGTTCCATCGACTGCGCGATACGTCTGACTTTTGTGTTCAAGTAAATCTGTTGCAACAAACTCAACATTGTAAAACACAAATTCGAAAGAGCCATGCTTGAAAAGAGCACCATAGCGACGCTCTAAACTTTTCGGTTCTTCATAGACGGCAACACTCAAATCGTCAAGGTCAGCAACCTTCGTATACGTCGGTTGAATGTGTGCCGAGCTATCACCGCCCGCCTCAGTCTTACGGACGATTGAGGCAGTTAGATTGCCTTGTGTTGCCCGATCCATTTGCCAAGCATACTTTTCTTGAATACCCTTTTGTGAAATGTATGAATCTTTTGCCGAGTCATCAGCAGCAACTTCAGCAGGAACTTTCAAAGCCATAATAACACCTCATTTCAAAATGCTCTTAGCAAGTATAGACACCTACCAAGAGCAAAAATAAAATCCGATTTTATCTAACCATCTCTTCAAGTCTTTTCACATACCGTTCACCAAATTTTTCGATGCTACACTCTTCAACAGACCTCGAAGCCTCAACAGCGTGTTGTGTCCAAGCATCATAATTCGAGTGATAAAAACCAATCGCGTCTACAATTGCTTCCCAAGATCCTGACTCAATCTCAACACCATTTTCAAGATGCCTCAAGATATCAATACCGGCAGAAAAAGTTGCAATGACAGGACGCCCAACACTCATTGCCTCAATCCCTGTCATCGTGCTTCCTTCTTCAATCGAAGGAATACAAAGTACATGACACTTTGCATACAAATCAGCCATCGAATTCAAAGGAACATAATTCATAGCAATAACATTTGGAGTTTCGTCAACACGCTTGTTGATCTCTCTTGCCAATTCCTTCGATGGATTCTCAGGCAAACCAGCAATCAAAAGTTCAGCATTCGGAAGCATCAAATTTTTCCAAGCATCCAAGAGATAAAACATGCCTTTTCGAAGTCCTGTTTGACCCGCAAACAAAACCCTAAACTTGTCTTTCTTGTCATCCCATTTCCTTTGCATTGGTCGCAAAGGCCATTTTTCATGGTCAAAAGTTTGTGGACCGACATGAACAACCTTGTCATTTAACCCTTCTGTTTCAAATGTGCTCTGTACCCACTTGCTTAAGACTGTGATCTTATCAGCAAGTTCATACTCGGCATTTTCTCGCTCAAGCAAACCACCACCATACACATCCCAGAAAATTCCATACTTTTTTTGCTCTGCTTCGACAAGTTTTTTCCACCAGTTGCAGTGCGATGAATCACGTTGAACAACGATTAATGTTTCAGGCGAAATTTCACGAATTTTCTTCATCACTTCGAGCGAAATTGAAGCCTGGCAAACCGCTATATCAGCGCCCGGTTCAACTTCATCAGGCATTCTACCAACACCATCCCAATCAATCCCATGCTGCATCAAAGCAGGTGTATGATCTGTTCTAAGATGTCCTGCATTCCGAATACCTTCGACAATCGCCCTGTTGACAATCAAAACAGAATTGTCACCAAGTCCATATGTGTATGTGTCGATTTTCATTTTTTCGCCTTCTTTTTTGGAGCCTTCTTTGAAGTCCTTTTCACTGCCTTTTTTGCAACTTTCTTCGACGATTTCTTTGCTGCTTTTTTCACAACCTTCTTTGCTTTTTCACCCATGCCTTTTGTCGTTTTCTCTTTCAAAAAACCGTCAAATGGCACCTTCATTTCACCTCTTTTCAAGTTCCTTTGTAAAGGCTTCGGAGAGTAGATCGACACTTCAGCAAAAAACTCAAAACCATCATACAAAACACCTTTTCCATTCGTCACAATATCGGCTGCAACTACTTCGCCAGCAGTGATGCTGATTCCCTTTCCACTCTTGGTGATGATCTGAGTCTTGTTTGAAATATTCTTTGCAAGCTTCCTTTTTTCAACCATTGCATTCTCCTTTTTTGAATTGTATTAGATCTTCTGGTGTGCCAAGACCACACCACTTGATATTTCGTTCAGTCAGATTATACGCCTTGATTCTCTTTCCAACTGCTATCATCTGGTTATAGACAGGTCCAACGTAAAACTCACCATTCACCCTCGTTTCACTTGCAATCATCTGATGTGCAAACTTCACAAACTCACGTCCGTTTTCAAAACCATAAATCCCAAGCGTTGCTTCATCTGAAATCGGCACCTTTTCAGCGACTATAGCAATGTTGTCACCATGTCGTTTCACATAAGACCATTTCCGATCTTGATCATCAACATTCATTGTGACAACTGCGCCAGCCGAACTCATTATTGTCACAAAATAATTTGCTAAATCTGCCTTTGACCACTGAACAAACTGATCACAGTTGGCTATAACTATAGGTCCATCGTCAATGTGTTCTTCAGCTTCTAACACCGTTGACAAAGGCCCATCAGTTAGTCTTAGCAATGAAATAACCTTGCTTCCACCATTCCATTTTTCCAAACTTGGCCTTAGCTCTTTTTCCATTTGCTTTCGTATCACAAAAATAAATTCTATACCTGGCAATGCAAGACATTCCGCACTTGTGCGCCACATCGGTTCACCGACTTGATTTGTCGGTATCAGAGGTTTCGATAATACTGAATCCTTGAACCTTGTTCCAAGTCCTGCCATCGGCATTATGACTTTCATCGTTCATCCCAATCTGCTTGAATGGCATCGATCAGATATTTTGTCTTCACTTCGCCTTTCAAATAGCTTCTCAAAATATCCATCGGAATATCAGGACAAGACTTGTTAGATTGCCCTTCGCAATGTCCGATTACCCTAAGCCGTTTCCTGTATTTCGTTTTCAAAAACTGATCCATATCTTCATAATATCGCTTCAGTGCATCAAGTTGCTTGAACGTAAACATACGCTCACCAAAACCACCAATCATGCAAATTCCCCACGAATGAGAGTTATAGCCGTTCAAACAATGTGCTCCCTTTGCCCAAACTTTTCTTCCAGGTTGAATCTGACCATCCATGGTTTCGAAATACTGCTTTGACCTATGAGGATAGCCATTCAGAATCAAAGCATGATATCCAACCATTCTGAAATTTCGTTGTTTGTGCCATTCATCAACCAAGAAAATCTCACCATACGAAGACATCGAACAATGCACAATCAAAGTGTCTGGTATCATGTCAGCACCTAACCCCTTCCAAATCACGTTTGTCATTCTTCACTGAAGGAAATTTCACTACCGCAACACAACAATCAGAAATTGCTTCGAACATTATAGGGTCGCCAGCATTCAATAAAAACCCCTTTCCAGTTGTGAAAAGCTCACCATTGGCCTTGCAAACACCTCTTGTCACTATCGACATTTCAGCCGCTCTGTCATGCACATGGTTTGTCTTGTATCCTGCTTCGATTTCCTTATATGCAAATTCAAAATATCTCGTTTTCATTAGTGTTGGTTCGAAATCACCAATCACCCAACCACCTATGAAATCCTTTGTGTCAAAAACTCTCATTTACTATCCCGGCAATATGATTCAAAATCCTTGGAAGTAGAAAGTGAAATGTACTGTTCGGGCTCAATCTCGAAAGCACCAATCACATGCCGTGCTAAAACGTACTCATTCAAGACAGGGCAAACGTAAAATGAACCCTCAGTATCTTCACCACTTCTGATCGTCCTTGCTGCTTTGTGGAAAAATCCATTTGCATTTCTGAACCAATAGAAACCGGCTGTTGCAAATGTGCTTATCGGATTTTTTTCCGAAGCCTCAATCACATGGCCATTTTCATCTAGCCTAACTGATGACCACCTCGGATGCACAGAATTGAAAACCACTGTGCCAGCATCATAGTTTTTTTCTCGAAGATCATCTATCCAAACACGACCATCAAAATTCACAATCTGATCGCCATTCGCAATCAACAAATCCTCTTTTTCAGTTTTTCCAAAATGTTCTACAGCCAAAAGCACAGAGCAAAGAGCACCCCTAGTCTCACCTCTTGAAACGACGATTTCACAACCAGGGCAAAACAACTTCAGCACATTATCAAGATGCCTTCGTTTGTCTGCTTCACTTATCACAAAAATGAAATCGCCTTCAATCCAACTCATCAGATTCTTGATCACCAAACTGACCAATGAAACACCATTCGACGCTTGAAGAAATTTCCCCCACCTTCCGAATTCTTCATCAGCACCCAACATCGGGATTACAATTTTCATCGCTCAATTTCCTCGATTCGTGCTTTGATTAACTGATAAGTCAAATCCTCTGGTGTGCCCACTTCACAAACATGCATACCAGCGCCCTGTGCTGCTTGTATGCCGTTCTGGTTGTCTTCCACTACTAAGACCCTACCCGGATCAATCGAAAGCATCTTAGCGGCCTTGAAATAGATTTCAGGATCAGGCTTGGCTTCGAACACATCTTCATTTGACAAGAAAAATTCAAGTTCATCCAAAACACAAATCCGTTTCAGCATCAATTCGACACTTGCACGAACTGCATTAGAAGCAACAGCCAATCTGAACCTGTTTCTTTTATACCTGTCTTCTCTCAACTTCATAATCATGTATCTGTGTTTAAATGTTGGTCTGCATTCAGTTGCAATAATCTGCAAGGTGAACTTCTGTTTCAAGTCGCTGATCAATGGATGCAAATCTCTTGGAAGTCCAAGTTCGTCCAACAACATTTCAAGCTTCACTCTTGTCGGTAAGCCATTGTAAGTCGTCAAATGAGCATGTCTTGAAATCTCAAAACCAAAAAAACTCAGTGCCTTATTCAAAGCGTTGTAATGCCATTCAACAGCATCAACAAGAACACCGTCAAGGTCAAAAACTATTGCCTCAATTTTCATCGAAATACTTTCTTGCTTGGTTTGGGTGATCAGTGCAAATGCTCACTCTTTCACAACCGATTCTTTTGAAAAAGTCATTCCTGATACGTCGCCTGATATTCTCCCAATATCCAGCAACCTGATTTTCAAAAAGGTGAAGTTCTGGCGACACAAAAACAATCTCTGTATTCCAATCGTCACTTTCTGTGTAAAGCTCAAGTGAACTGAAATCTGCTTCAGTCCAAGGCCAAGGTTTTTCAAAATGGTCAATCCAAAAACCAACCACATTTGAGCAAAGTTCAAAAATAGATTTGAACTCAATATCACTAATCCGCTCAAGCAATCTCAGGCTAGTCTTTTTCAGATACTCACGCATATCCGGCACAGACAAATCAAAAACAAAAGACCTCTTAGCCATGTCACCAAACAACAAAGTGTCAAGCTTGCAACCAAGTCCGGCTTCTTTGACATTGATTGCAATAGGCACGTTTGCAAATTGCACAAGTGACAAGAATTTCTCAAATGTAAAATCGGATTTTATATCATTCGAAAATGGCGCATGGTCGCAAACCAACCGATTGCCTCTTACCCTAACATCAACCTCAACACCATAGCCTTTCTGTATTGCCTCTAAGACTTTTTCTTGAGTGTTTGTTCTGTGTGCGATTATCTGAAAATTCATAACCGCACCTTCAACGATTCAATAAGTGTCTTACCTTCGGCTTCATGGATTCCGAAACCACCATCTGACCAATGATATTTTTCAACAACTGCTGGACTATTCGCAAATCGGAAACCACTTCTCAGAAGCCTTAGCCAAAAAAGCCAATCTGCTTTTGTCCAAGCGATTGCTCTTGTGTCCCATCGAACACCCGTCTGTCTATGCACAGCCGAATTGTGATTTATGAAATTGAAATTCGGCAAGTCTCTTTGAATATCCGCGTGAGACTTTGTAAGAAATTCACCAACCGAAACCCTCTCATCACCTTCGTGTTGATCCATACCCCAAATCAAATCTATGCTGCTATCGTTTTCAAGCTCCCTGACTAAGACTTCACAACTGTTTGGTGTGAACTCATCGGTGTCACAGAGATACCGAATGTATTTTCCCTTTGCCTGATCAATTCCTCTGTTGATCATCGAAGCAAGCACACAATACTTTGCTCGTTCTTCTGGTTCTTCAACAGGCCCATAAATCACTTGGATGTTCTTATAGCTTTCAAGACTTTTGAGATATTCCCTGAATTCAACAGAAGGTGATCCATTATCACAGATCAATATCTCGGTTTGTTCTATCATCGTTTGTTCTAAAACAGACTCCAAAGATCGTTGTAACAATTTCTGGTTATTGTAAGAAGAGAGAATCACACTTAGCAAAGGTTGGCTCATTTCGTGCCTCATAATTTCTCTTGAAGGATTACACTTAATGGTTGACCATTGTGCAAATTTTCCATCATTCCATGATTGCGATCAAAGACAGTCTCACCAACAAAATCAAACTGAAAAAACTTGAAGTCTGTCTTCAAAAGGCGTTTCCAAAATAGCCAATCAGCCGGACCTTTCCAGGCACCTGAATCAGTTGGCCATCTCACATACGTTTTTCGATGTGTCGCTGAACAATGACAAATCAGATTTTTCTCTTCAAGAATCTGCCTTCTGATTTCGTCCGATGTAAGATTCACCATATCCCAGACAGTGACATCTTTTTCTTCATCATCATGTGACCATCTTGTTCTACCCCAAACCAAATCAATGTCTTCATTCTTTCCTAAATACTCGGCATGAGCTTCACAACGATTCTTGTAATAATAATCATCATCACAGAGATAAGTGATGAAATCACCTTTAGAAATATCCATGGCGTGATTGATCAAACGTGTCAATGTGCAAAACTTCATCTTGTATCCCACTTCGTGAAAATCTTCTCGAATCACTCTTGCCTTGCCGCTATATTCAACTTCGGTGAGAATATTTTTAACCACTTCACTTGTCGAACCATCGTCACAAATAATCAACTCGATATCTTCAAAATTGTCTTGCATCAACACCGAATCAATAGCACGTTGCAAAGCAAAGACTCGATTGAAACTTGACAAAATCACAGATGTTTTTGCTTTCATTTCATACCCCGTTTTGCAAGGATCTCAAGAAGTCTATTTGCACGATGTTCATAGGTGTCGTTTTCCATAATCAACTTCTGGCCATTTCTCATAATCTCATTTCGTTCGTCAACATGCTCGGCATAATAGACTGCCTTTTCAGCCGCATCAATCACACCATCAAAGAACACAACACTGTCTTTGAAATACTCGGCAAACCCAACCTGCCTATCAAGCAAAAGGAAGGCACCAGCACCAAGCACAATCGGCACACGGTCATTCAAATACATGTCGCCTTTACGAATGTGATTGCTAAAGTTGATCTTTGCTTTTGCAAATAGCTCTGGCAAACCATCACGATCCAAAAAAGATCCTTTGTAAAATTCCTTCAGCATATTGTATCCTGCTGCAAAGTGATCTGGTTTTGTTTGCAACCATGTTTTTGGACCCCAAATGTCAACACTCAAACCTGTTGCCACCATAGCAGCCGCAATATCTCTGCGCTGGATTTTCGTGATTGTGTATGGTGTACCCACCAACAAAAAATCAACCTTCTCTTCTTCGGTAAACTCAAAACTTTTCCACACCTTTTGATCCCAGGCAGGCCAGAAAAGATGTGCTTCCATACCGGCTGATTCATAATCCTTGAGTGAACCACCACAACAAGAAAGCGCAACATCATAGCCTTTCCACATTTCCTTTTGCATAAACATCGGCACAAAATCAGGATCGTCAAGACTCCAATAAACTGTGCAGCCAACCCGTTCACGAATCCACTCAATCGTTTCCGGTTTGATGAACTTATCAAAATGCCAGCCCTTGCCACACAAAAAAACATCAGGCTTATTCTCTTCAATCTGCTTTCTCAGAATTGCATCATACTCTTCATTTGTTTTGCCCTCGTTAATCAAGTGTTGCCACCAATTGAATTCATCAATGCTGCCATGCATTCCAAGAACTTCGTGGCCTTGTTTCACAAGACCATCAACAAACCCCGGATAGGCATAATTCGAAATCAGAAATTTCATACTCACTTCCTTCCATCGAAATAGAGAATTTCGTTTTCTATGTATCTTGCCAAGACACTTTCTAAAATATCTGACTTCGTTTTCCAGATCAACATGGAAGTGATACTGAAAAAATCTTCATCAAATGTCATCTCTTTTTTCTCATATGAATTGTCAAAAACTCTACCACTCGAATAAATTTCAACAGGCCACAAGTCAGAGTCATTTGAATCAGTCATTCTGTTCGAAGAAAAAACACAAAAGGAATGACCAGTTGATTTTGCCAACTCAACCATGTCATCCCTCGTGATCCTGAAAGTATGGTCATTCATTTCTTCCCAGTAATACTTGAAACCAAGCTCATGCAATCTATTGCAACCAGAGAAATCAGGATTGTTGAAAAATACAAATTCTCTTGCAGCATTCATTGCATTATTGACCATGACAGACGCTTCACCAAAACCTGCCAAATGCTCTAAGATATGACCACCAGATACAAACCGAACTGAATCATGCTCAATTTCTACCAAAGCATTTTCACAAAGAAACATACTGTTGCCTTTTGCTTCGATGATTTCCTTTCTACCTTCATCACGAATATCTATACCGACAACAGAACCACCTTCGAACACACCGCGACAATGATCAATTGTTGAACCAAAATCACAACCAAGATCAATAAAATCTATACCTTCCACACTTAGCATTTCATCTCACCTTTCAAATAGCGGTTCCATTCATCACCAATATATTTCCAATCGAAATTCTCTGCTGATGCTCTTGCATTCAACCCGTACCATTTCCTGGCATCAGCATCATTCAAAAAATCCAAGACTGTCTTTGCAGCACCTTCAACATCACCATACAACACACCACAAAAATCATAACCGTCCGTTCCATAATTGTCTATACCTTGGTTCAGAGTCGATACCAAAGCAAGACCTGTTGACATTGCTTCAAGTGCTTGCATTCCCCAACCCTGATATTTCGAGCCTTCGAAAAACACACTTGCTTGTCTCATCAGTTTGGCCAACTCTTGTGAAGTGACTTGACCTTTATGATCACAACCACTCAAACCAACCGGAGGTTGATCGTAAGTCGTAATTGTAAAATCTGATTTTACAGCTTGGACTTTTTTGAGCACTTCCGAAATGAATTTCCAACCTCTTCTTGGTGTTGACGGTCTGCAATGTACCAGCACATTCAGTGACTCTTTTTTCTCTTCAGGATAAAACATGTTGGTGTCAACACCAATACCGATTTTCTTGATCTTGCCGACCATGCCAAGACTCTTTGCGTCTTCAACAACCCAATCACTATTTATGACTTTCCGTTCAATCGAATTGTAAGTCTCAACAACTTTCTCTTTAGCTACATAAGGCGTTCCATTCGGAAAACAAAATCTGTACTCTGCATCTTGCATGAAATAATGACTTACAATGTCACTTCGTCTTTTCTCTATTTCGACAACTTCGTTTGTTGTTATCCAGATTGTTGCAACAACACTTGCACCCTTTGTCAGTATCTTCGAAAGACCTCTGACTAGATCATTCTTGTCTTTAAAAATATATGGTGTGAATCTCAAACCCATCTTCTTCAAATCTGAAAGCTTGGCTTGGGTACAGGCAAAGCTTGCATTCCATCCAAGCTCGTTCAGCCGATTGCAAATCCGAACAACTGCAAGCACACCACCACACAACGACACTTCACGAAAAACAAAAACAACCTCTGGCCTATCTGTCTTTTGTTTATCAAGCAATTTCCGAATGTAGAATTGTGGCGATTCCCGATTGAACTTCTTGAGTTTTGGTTCGATCTTTGTCTTCCATCTCTTCATAAATTTTGTATAACCTGCAAACTCAAATTCTTTCTGTTTTCCGATCTGTGAAAATGTCTGACCACCTTCGTGATAAACGAAAGCATCATCAGCCATAATGCTTTTGTAACCAGCTTCTTCAAGACGCATGTAAAGATCACATTCTTCGCCATAGCCTTTTCCATAATAGTCCACATCGTATCCGCCAACTTCATTCAATGCCTGTCGCCAAACCAACATGCAAAAACCAACTGGCGTGACAATCTCAAAGTTCCTTCTCTCTGAACAACTAGAAATCTTCTCAGACACATCTTGAAAATTGCTTCCAAACGGATACTGAATTGAAAGGTGTGCCGCATTATTTGTAAAAGGATTTACTATCGCAACATTCTCATTCATCTCTGCTGCAAATATCATCTTTGTAATCCAGCCATCAGTTACAACAACGTCACTGTTCACATAGCAAATCCAAGGTGCAATTGTCTTCTCTGTTGCAAGATTGATTGCAGGCAAGTAACCAGAATTTTTCTCTGTCTTAATCACATTTACATTTTCAAACTTGAGTAGCATCTCAATCAGTTTTTCACTTGTGTATCTATCACTGCAATCATCAACAATAGTGATCTTGGCATCTAACCATTTTGGCGTTTCACTTTGGATTGATTCGATGCATTTCACTGCTGAACTGCAAGCATTGAAAACCGCAATAATGATATCCACACTTGGAACAAACGGATAACGGACAAAACAGTTTTCTCTTCTTGTCTTGCTCCAAATCTTATCGAAAACTTCCCTGGAATTTTGCAGGATCTCTTGCCACTTCAATTTACCGAATGTGCCCATTTCGTGGTGCCACACATTTGACTTTGAGCACGTTGAAACACGACCCCCCATTTCGATCCAACGAAGGCAAAGATCAACATCTTCAAAATAGCCTTTCTCGAATCTCTCATCAAAACCTCCAAGAGAAATCCAAGTCATCTTGTCAACCAGCATACAAGCCCCACAAACCGCTTCTACATGCTTATCAGACTTGATTTCAGCCGTTCTAAGCCCCTTACCATCTAAGACATATGACTTACTAGCCTTAGACCACTTCATGCCGTTATGCTGTACTCTATCCGTTCCAAAGTAAGTTAGCTTTGAACCAACGATTCCGGCCATCATATTGCCGCTCGACTTCAGCATCTCTTGCAACCAACCATCAAAAACAAAAGTGTCACTATTCAAAAAAAGCAGGTATCGGCCACTTGCAAATTCAGCACCTCGATTACAAGCTAATGCAAAACCAAGATTACTGTCATTCTTGACCACCTTCACATTTTTGAAATACAAATTGTGATCTGTCTTTCCACTGTCATCAACAACTATGACTTCAACAAACAGATTCTCAGTTGTCGAAAAAACAGACTCGATACACGCCTTCAAGTGAATGTCGTTTTCAATTGTCGGAATGATAATTGACACAACAGGCACACCAGAACGAACAGATGATTTGTCCATAATGATTATCTCACCATGAGGACCAATCGCACTTTTCGGCATTGTCATTTTTCCTACCCCTTAGAAAATGTCTGATGATAAAATCTGATTTTATGCTTTAAATATTACCGAACCAATATCTGGGATTAATTCGTTTGCTCGATCAGAATATTCCTTTGCATACTTCGATTCATTCGCACCACCACCACCACGAAAATCCCGACCACCACGAATCATGCCACGCTTGATTGCTAAAGCCTCTAACACTTTCGAAGCGGCGTTATACTTCAGTCCCTCTATGTGCTCTGATGGAACGGTGTCGATCCCTGCTACAGACCACCTTGGATAATTATAAAAGAAATATACTTTGTCACCCGTATTCGTCGGCATTGGCATCAAGCGAATTTTGCCTTCTTCAGTTTCTATACCAACACCGCTAAAATTCTTTTCGTACTGAGAAAAATTCTTGAAAGCTGCTTCGACGATTGCCGGACTTGTCACAATATCGATTTCGGCAAGACTTGAATTCATGTCTAGTCCGTCGGGAGTGAACCGCATACTTGGCGAAAAAATATCATAGCCAACACCCATCCAAAAAACATCTGTTACCCGATAAGCATTGGTAGGCTTCTTATCGTAGTCTTGTTGTTCGTCAACAGTCTCAAAATACGACAAAGCTTTTCCAGGCCTGCGCTGGTTCAGCCAAGTAAGAGCTTCATTTGAAACGAAGGCTTCAATATCTGCGTCGGTCACTTCGACATCATCAGGATTTCCACAAAGCCGACGAACAGCCAATCTATATTCTGCCAATGTCATTTTGCCCTCATTCCTTTGTGCAGTCCCGGCAAGAATTGCTTCCATGTTTGCTTGTGTAAGTACTGATCCACCATAAATTGCGAAAAAATAGAGGCGACCACTCTGATTTATCTGTAACGATTGGCGCGCCGCAATGCGGGCACTCCCCGAGCTTGTACCACTTGACATTGTTGCTCATGGCGTCACCTCCGTCTGCACCTTGCACGCGCTTGCACACCCGCCCTTGTCGAGTAAGCACAGTGGGCATACGCCATGGCTCAGCGATGACACGGCACACGGCGCACACCTCTCCCTGAGCTGGTCCGTAATCTCATGCTCACCTTGCCACGTGGCCTTGTGCTGCGCCTTGAGTACGAGCACGCCGCCCGCGCACCCTGTCTTCTTGCGCGTCCACTCGACATGCCGCCCTTGTTCTTCTGTCGCTGGGCAGGCCCACATGGTCCAACGGTCTTTCTCCGCTGCCACGGCGTTGCTCGGTGCGGCCTCGATGGCCTTGTCGCGAAAGCATAGGAGGC
>Ga0307928_10000653_pt1 | contig 26208 bp, 38 predicted proteins | sample AceLakmetagen232_FD_201815 | JGI IMG/M metagenome (GOLD analysis project Ga0307928, IMG submission 201815) | Saline water microbial communities from Ace Lake, Antarctica - #232 | ecosystem: Environmental > Aquatic > Non-marine Saline and Alkaline > Saline | place: Antarctica: Ace Lake... | reverse complement strand
CAAAAGAGTGGTCAAATTGACAAAATATACACTAGACGAAGTAATTGAGGCACTAAGACAGCAGATAACCGACAACGTAGACGGCATCCAGGCAGCGCCCGACCATCCGCCGGAGTCTATTCATGAATTTCCGTTTCTTCTACTGTTGGCTACCGACCTTAACGTCGATACATACCCAGGGCGGTGTGAATTCCATTTTACTGTATCCGTTCAGCTTCACGTAGCGAGAACTGACATGCCCTCGGCTATAGAGCGGGCTAACGGGTTCGCTATCAGTATTCCAAAGGCCATTTGGTCAGATCCGACGCTTGACGGCGTGGCGATGAATATAGGGCAAGGGCAAGCACTAAGGGGCAGACTAGAGCACGTCGCATGGGGAAATGGAGCAATCAGCACAACAGCCTGGGTATTCGACATCCCAGTAAAATACGAGGAGGCATTCGATTAGTGATTAAATTACTGCACAATATGACAGGAACATGGGGTTCACTGGCCGAGGGGACCATTATTGATACAACATGCGTAACAGAGAGCAGACTGGTTAAATTCGGCATGGCAGAATACACAACACTGGAGAAAAACTATGGAGAGCCTTCAATGGCCACGGATAATGGTGACGCCGCTATGGGAACGGACGGGGACAGTGAGTTGGCAGACAGCAGACAATATAATGGCACTGACAGCAAGGGGAGCGGGAACACTGACGGGGCCAGCGAAGAGGTGTGACCTAGCACACCTTGACGCCGCAGTAGCGACACTAAAACATAACGAGACTATGCGAGCACGCGGCCGCGAGGATTTAACAGTAACGCATATGCTACACTTGGATATAGACCATAAACATCCAAAAGACCTGGTTCAGCTATTTGAGCGGGCACTTAGAGAAAAACCAGAGGCACTCGTAATGAGCGGCCTAAACTTTAGAAGAACGGAACCATACGAGCCTTGCGCGTTTGTAAACGACGCGGAAGGCAACCATAACGCTATAGCACAATGGACGCCCGGAATAGTCGAGGTGGACGTAGTGGGCGCGGCAAGCTTGTGCATGAGCGTAGACGTATTCAAAAAACTGCGGTTCCCGTGGTTCGCCTATGAATACCCGCTTCCAGACTATGCCAATTGGCCCGAATGTACAATAGACGACCTAATCAAGGTAAAGTTCGCGGGGCCGGACATAACATTTAGTAACAGGTGTAAAGAGGCCGGGGTGCAAATTTATGTAGACACACGCATAACATCGCCTCACATGGCAGAAAACTATATCACGCCGCAAACGTGGCACACATTCCAGGAATCGCCACAATTCAAGTGGGGCAGGAACGTATACCAGACAAGACTCGCTCAACTGAAAGAAACCGTAGGCGAGATATTCACACCACAGAATAATAGAGACATCCTATACGTAGGCGCTAACAAATGGCGGCAGAATTATGCAAGAGAGTTAAAAGCCGCGGGCTGGACGCTACACTTATTAGAAATAGACCCAGCCAACGCACTATACAACGCGAATACTGGACTATTTGCCAGTACTTTTTGCGGAAGTATAGTTGATTCTATCCAAGGTCAGTATGATACTGTATTCTGGTGGCACGGACCGGAACATGTAGCAGAGCAAGACCTGCAAAAAGCACTAAGAAACCTAGAGATTGCCACAAGACCGGGCGGCTTGGTAATAGTTGGCGCGCCGTGGGGAAGAACACAACAGGGGCCAGAATACGGCAACGAACACGAGCGGCATCAAGGCGCGGTTTATCCAGAGCACCTAGAAGCACTTGGCTATAGCGTAAGCGTCGGCGGTCAAAAGGACAGTATGCAGAGTGGATTAGTAGCATGGAAGAGAGTCGAATAGACTAGAAAGAAGGACACATGGGCGCAACAGTATTGAGAAAAGTTCAGTTCGGAACAGAGGCCACAGCAGGGACTGCAGTAGCGGCAACAACCGTAATGCGCTGGCCTAGAGACGGCGCGGTTATGATTGACGAGGGGATAGTGGAGCTTGTCGAAGACGAAGCTACAGGACAGCGATTCGGCAAAGGTCGCCACTATAGACCGAACACGGCCGCAATGATTGAGGTTCCGACACACCCAGCGACATTTGAGCAAATCGGCTATTGGTTCCAGGCGGGAGTAGAACGCGTGGGAACACCGGCAACGGACACAGGCGGCAGCGGAAAAATATGGCAGCACGACGTATCCAACACGAGCGCGGCGACACTAGAATACTATACAATCGAGGGCGGCAACACACAAGAGTCGGACGAAATGGAATACGCGTTCGTCGAGACGTTCACACTAGCGGGCGCGCGTAACGAGTCGGTTACAGTCGAGGGAACGTGGAGGGGCCGACAACTAACAGACTGCGCCTTCACTGCTGGACAAACGGCGCCAACAGTCGAAGAGATTCTATTCAATAAGGGAATACTGACAATGGACGCAGCCGGCGGCACAATAGGCACAACGGCCAAAACCGCCTCCTGGTTGGGATTCTCTCTGGCGGTCCCGACTGGTTACTTGCCATTGTTTGCCGCCGACGGTTCGCTATACTTTACTTCTCCAATCTGGAGTCCTACAGACGCGCCTACTGTTAGCTTGACTATGCGACACAACGCAAACGGCGAAGCACTGCGAGCAGCGGCACAAGCCGGCACAGTACAGCTAATCAGAATGAGTTTCACCGGCTCGGCGTTCACGACAGCAGGCAGTAGCTATATATACAAGACGCTACAGATAAACATGGCGGGAGTCCCAACAAACGTCCCGGGCCTAGAAGAGGACGATGGAGACGACACCATGACATTCGAGTACAATATAGTGGACTCGGATAGTACACAACTACAATTCATTAACGTAAACACATTGGCAGCACTACCGTAAACAGGAGGGCAGAATGAGTAGATTTGTAAGCGATACGGCAGTAAAGGTTAGCGTAGACGATTCAGGCGATTGGGTCGAGATTAAAGCGAAGCTAACACTAGAGGACCGCGCAAAATTCAATGGCGCGCTATGGAACTGGACAAACGTGGAGAAAACCGAACTCAACGAGGAGACTGGCGAAGAGGAGACAAACACCGTACTAGAACGCCAATACAGACCAGAAGACAGGGTTATGATCCTACTACGCCTTGCTGTCACAGCCTGGAATATCGTAGATGACGATAAGCCAGTGCCGTTTAGCTCGAAAACCTTTACTAGAATCGACATAGATGATCCATTGTGGGATAAAGTTTGTGGGGAAATAGCAGACCGCAACCCTACTTTGGTGCTCTAGACGGTACACTAGAGCAATGGGCAAGGCGCGTTAGAATAGAGTATGAACAGCTATACAAGAACGGGAGGAAACGCATGGTATCAGCACAGTACACAAACGAGCTGGACATACTCGAAGCAACCGGCATGGACTACTGGCAAATACAGCAACAGCCAGCACAATACATAGATGAACTGATAATTCGTCTATCGAAGCGGGCCACAACCAAACGACTGACATAAACAACAAGCGAGGGGCCAAATTGCCCCTCGCTTGTGCTCCATTGCGGTATTGCCTAGTCTCTAGTCAAGAAGTCCATCAGTTCGGCTTCGGTTAGGTCGTGTTGCACCATAATCCACTCGCGGGCCGTTCGTCTGCATCCGTCCTCGGTCCAGAGCGTCCGCCCCTTGTAGAGCTTGAGGCTCCTGCGGTATTCCTCCCTCACTTGCTCTTTGGTGAGCATCGCCTTGCGGAATGCCGTCTCGGAGATTGCGTGGAATAGGCAAGTGTGCCACATTGCGGCTTCTTCCGATGATGCAGTCGTGAACCCCCCTCGGTCGGTATATCGCTTCAGATATACGGCGTAAGACTCACGAACCATTTCCTTATTTCTTGCGCTCATCATTTCGTTTTCTCCTTCGACTAGTGTATCGTTACAATCATATTGTACCATGATTCCAGAATCTGTCAAATCGAGAAAAAGACCCCAATACTTTATTAACCTGATCGACAATCAAAACAACTGCGGACTTGGTGAATTTCGCGCAAAAAACAAAAAAAAGGCCGAGGGTTGACCCCGGCCAGTCTATGCTACAATCCTTCTGTTACTTCCGCTATTGTGGACTCGAATAGTTTAAATCGCTTTGCTAGCCGGTGAATAATTAGTCTTCGCAACAATTCTGGTGGGACGCCAACGCTTCTATGCTTGTGTGCCTTCATTTGCTCCCTGTACGCGTCGCGAATTTTCGAGGCACTTACTGCCGGGTGTACTGTAGCCTTCATCGCTTTCTCCTCGCGTCTATCATAGCGGCTACTTCTTCTACTGTCATTCCACAGTGATTTGCGGTGTGCTCCATTGCCGTCCGCCTAGCGAACTTTTGCCCGAACCAGGTATGCAATAAGATACAATATCGCCGCAAGTATTCTCCTATTATTGCTTCGTCACTTACCCTGCTGTTATTCATTGTTTTCTGCATCCGTGACCGCCGCGCTCACTTCTTCTGGCGTCACGTCGTAGAATTCCGCGACCTTTTGGACTGCGGTATAACGTGCTAGGCCGCGCAGGCTCCCCTTGGCGACTTGGCGATGATACCACCGATTATACTCGTTGAGCATGGTCTTCTTGAGTCTCGCCGACATAGGCATTGTTTTCCCCATTCTGATAAATTCGGATGCTTGGCGATACGACAGCGAGTATTGATCTGCGGTTTTCATCGTCGCTCGCATGATAGACGTTTGTGGCGAGAATCCTTGCTGGCGCGCCAAGTGCGTTGTATATTGTTCGTATACTTTTGCTAGGCTAGTCATTTTATTTACTCCTGTAAATTGCGTTGGTCACGGTTTCAATGTCGATATAGAAGGCTTTCGCAGTCTTTTCACGCGCGATATAGCGCGCCGTGCATGGCGTATATCCTTCGGCAAGTTTTGCATTATAGTGCGCCCGATAGAGCCTATATACGCGATCTGACAGTCTAGCCGAGATATTCATCGTTTTCTCCTGTTAGCTTGTCCATACTGACCCGATTGGGGGCAGCTTACTGACGATTGGGTTCGTTGCTCCGAAATACACCACGGCCGCGTTGTTGTCGTTAGTGGCCCTTGTCGCTGAATCAACTTCTTCTGAGGCTATCAGTGCCTCAAGATAGTTGTTTAGCTCATTAGCTGGCCCGTATACTTCGACTTCATATTGCGTATTTCTTTTGAAGGTTATCATCTTGTTTTCCCGTTATTCTGCTATAGCTTGGTTAACCGAGTATCGCGACAGATCCAGAATACGCATGGTATCCGTTTTGGCCCACCATTTGGCGTAGGCTACTGTCGAGCACATGTTGCTGTTGTAGTATAGCATAAACCGCTCTGTGTAGACTTTGCGAGTCTACCAGTGCCGTGCATTGCATGAAGCCTTTCATTGTGCCCCCTGACTTTTTGTGTCCCTCACTTGCATATATAGTATAGCACTATGCGAGCGAAATATTGTGACATTTTAATGACAAATTATCATAGCGTGTATTCTTTAGCAAGCCACTAAAGAATTGCGGACTTGGTGAATTTCACGAAATTATTTCGCGATTGTATGTTCTGGTTCGCATGGACTCGCAAAAGTTCGCAAAAGTTCGCAAAGGTATGCAAGAGACTCCATTGCGAACAAATGAAACATCAAGAAAAACTTCTGGTATATGTATATGTATATGTATATGTATACATAGTTGTAGTTGTATATGTATCGCAAAAGTTCGCATAGAGATAGAATACGCAATCCTTTAACGGGGAAAACAACGACGGCATCAGTCAGACTGGAGAATACATGGCAGCAGGCAGTAAAAAGATACTTTCCCTCATTATCAGATCAGAGGACAAGGCGTCAAAAGGATTTAAAAAACTTGGCACCGCACTAAAGACTCTTGGTAAAAATACGTCGGTAGCAGCACAGGCTACCAACGCAATGAACGAGCGGTTCGGGCGCTTGCGTAAACAGTTCGTTGCCGGAGAAGTCGCCAAGTATGCGTGGGAAATGGCAGAACTCGGCGCAGGATTAACAAGGGTCACAACCGGATTCAATCAAATGCAGGGGGGCGTATCGCAAGGTATAGCTGCGCTGGAGAGTCTAAGGGCTGCTAGCCAGGGCACGATAACAGACAGTGACTTGATGCTGGCAAGCAACAGAGCGGCACTACTCGAAGTATCCGACGACGCCGAACAGCTTGGTAAGCTAATGCAGGTGGCCGCGGCGCGCGGCAAAGCAATGGGAATGAGCACAAGCGCGGCGTTTAATGACCTGGTGACAGGTATAGGCCGACAATCAGCGCCTATTCTTGACAATCTGGGAATTGTCCTGGATACAGAGCAGGCGTATATAAACTACGCGGCAGAAATGGGAACGACAGTAGACCTGCTCACACAAGTCGAGGAAAAGCAGGCCATTGTAAACGAGATTATGGGCAGCAGCGCAGAAATGTTAGAGGCCGCAGGAAACGCAGCAAGAGACCAAGCCGGCAACATAGAAGCACTATCCGCTAGCTTTATGAACCTAAAAGCAAATTTCGGGGCAACAATGGGAACCGGCGCAGCCGGGGAGGGCGTAGGCGCAATGGCCACGGGCCTCGGTAAAATAGCAGGCCACTTTGGGAAGATTGCACAAGGCCGACCTATAATGGATGCTTTCGCGAAAAGCCTAAAAGAACAGAAAAAACTGGGCGCGCTTACGTTCGAGCAGATACAAGTGCAAGAAGCTGGCTACGACGCGCTATTCACTCGCTTTGAGTTTGGCGCCATGACAGTAGAAGAGCTAACCGCAGAACTAGCTAAAATAAACCCTGTGGCTGGAAGGGCTGCAACAGGGGAAGCAGCCCTAACCAGCGCGGCCAAACAATCAGAAAAAGCGATACGCGGCGAGATGGCCGCCATGAGAGAGCGGAATGCGCTAGAGGGCCCTGCCGCACTAGGCATGGGCGACCTAAAAGCTGCGACGACAACGCAGGACTCGGAAATGGACGCCGCAAATGCAACGCGCAAGCAGGCATACTATGCGGCCGAGCTAGCAGCTAGAACAGAGCATAAGAACGCACTCGCGGCGATAGAACTAGACTATGCTACACAACAGACAACACAAGCGCAAGACGCGGCCTATGCACAGCAGGATATGCTATTCACTCAGCAAGTAGACCAGATAGCCGCACGCGCACAATATGAGGCTGACAGGGCCGCACTAATCGCCACAGGACAGGAGGCGGAAGTGGCGGCGCTAGACGAAAACTATAGCCGACAAGAACAAAGCACAAACAAAAGCAATAAAATGCAGGAGTTGCTCCTAAAGAAGAGCCAACTCTTGCAGCGTCGTGACGCGCTTATGGCATACCTACAGAACCTAGTAGACCGCGGAGAATTCAGCGCCGATACATTCAAAGCTATGCAAGCGCAAGCAATGGGCGAATTCGGTATAACCAACGCCACAGGACAGGGCGTGTACAAGATAAACGGCATCTGGAATTTAGAGGAGCATAAGCAACGGACGGCGGCATACAAGAAGGCACTGGACGCTCAAAAAGAGCATAGTATGTCAAGCCTAAAGATCATAGACGCCTATAGAAATGCGGGAGCGGAAGGCGGCGGCGGGGCCGCAGGCGCAGAGGGTATATTTGCCGATATTCAGGCGGAGATGGCTGGCGTACTAGACGAAATACTCGCAGCGGCCGGAGAGGTGGCTACAGGAGTCGGATCGGCTATAGGCGACGGTATAGCGGGCGGAGTAACGGGAGCGAAGGAGCCAGTAAGCCGAGCGTTAGCAGACGTTAGCAAAGATATAGCAGAGGGCATAGAGGCTGGCAAGGAAGCCATGTTGAATCTCCCCGGTGTAGTATTCAGTCCTGAAATGAAGCAGGGCTTTATAGAGATGGGTAAATTCTGGACAGAAGCAGCCAGCTCTATGTGGGACACACTAAACGAAAACGACACGAAGAAAAAGCTAGCGGAGATACAATCCTCGCTAGCACCATTGGCCAACCTTACCAAACTATTCTCATTTGATCCTCGGTCACTGAAGGCGGCGGGGGCAGAATACAGTGACACACTGAAAAAAGTCACACAGCAGGGGCAAGAAGCTACAAGCGTTCTGCTCCAGTGGGCGACCGACGTCCCGAACCGGATACAAAAACTGTACCCGGACATGGTAGGCAGCAAAGAAGACGCACTGGCGCTACTCGAAGAGGGCGCAAAGACCACAGAATTGTTGGGTAAACTATACGACGCCTTCGGCGACGTGAACGAAATGTCAACATATCAAGGCGACTGGGCACAAGACCTACCAATAATAGTAAAGCAAGCAAAAGACGCAACGGGAGCAGCACATAATTGGATGGTGGGAATACCGCAAGAGACTCGCTCATTGTTGAAGGAAGAGGCGCTAGTAGCAACAGACCTTAGTGCGCTATACAAGCTATTCGACCTTGGCACAGACAAGATGCCAACGGCAACAGAGGCTGCGTTAGCCACAGCAGCGCTACCGGCCAACATACAACTGCAAAAGGATATGATAGCCGGGGCTGCGTCGCTGATGGAGGGGCTAGACAGCGATACGCGGGCATTGTATGCAGAATACGCGGTAACATCGGGTCACTTCAAGAGCCTAATAGACTTGGTAACAACAGCGCCAGACGTAGACGCGCCACAAAGAGGGTGGAAAAACCGTCTCATAGAGAACGTGTCAGCACTAGGCGAAGTCACAGACATAGCCATGCCAGAACTAATGAGAATACACACGGAGTACGGGGCTGACCTAGTTATAGCCCAACAGACAGTAAGCGCACAGGCAGGGCTATGGAAGGGCATAGGGGAGCTAGCCCAAAGCATACAGGCCACAGCAGACATAGGCGGAATCAATGTCGGCAACGCGCAGGCAATAATGGCACAATTGGAGACTGTAAACGGCGGGACACAGGGAAGCACCGCAAGCAGCATTGCTGACTATGGCGCGGGCGGTTCAGGAAACCTGCCCCAAGGCGTAAGCATCGCAATGGACGCGTTTACAAACGCATTAAATGGATTCACAAGCAATGGAATAACAATAACAGTACTCACGGGCGGAGATGCGGACGGAAAGGGAGCTACAATGACAATACAGGAGAATACCGACCTGGTAGAGGGAATTCATGTAGTGGCCGGACTAGGGGGCTTTAGTGGCTAATAAACGATATTTCATAGACGGCGACAGTAATACGCGCACGCTATACGACAGCACAGCAGCAAACCAATATATACTACAAGATAACGAACAGGGCCTTGACGCACTGGACAGTGAGCATATAATCGAGCCAACCGCAAACCTATATGCGTCACGATACAGGACAACGGCATACACGCCACGGCTGGTGAGCGCGACATACAGACTATATCCGGACACAAGAACACCGGCCGGGCTTGAAGCAATCAGGAAAACTTGGGTAAACTGGCACGCGACACGGCGCGGCATGGGACAACTAAAGATCATATCACACGGAGGGGATACACGTATACTTGACTGCATACCAATGAAACCGGAGTTTATAGATCGTAACGTAATCGTAGAAACCGTAAACCAACAGTATATCGGGCCGAATCCTTTTTTCCGCACAGAAACACCAACGACGGTGAACGCTGGTATGAATACTGCAATCGCAGTAACAAACGGGGACTTTGCGGCAATAACGGGAACAGAGGACGACGGAACGAGCGATACACTAGACAACTGGACAAACGACGGGGTAGATGACCCTAGCGGCGATAAAGTGGAAGCGACAGCAACGGCACAGGCTGGGGATTATGCAGCCATGCTAACATACGCAACAGCGCAAACGAGCATACAATCTGCCGCTATAACTGTGATTCCAGGAGAGACAATCAAACTATCGTTTTATACTAGAGGCGACGCCACAGAACAGGGCCAGTTCCTAGTATACGATATTACAAATGCCGCCGATATTGTGGCGTTATCTGATACTGGCGTCACTGCTGCGACGTATGCTGTGGTTACGTCTAGTTTTGTGGTGCCTACTGATTGCGTCTCGCTTTATATCAAGTTTCACGCGCCGAATGCTGCTGGCGTGGCGTATTTCGATACTGTTACGCTTATGAGGACTTCACTATTGGCGTCTTGCCTTGTGGCTGGCGACGTACCGTCCTGGCCAGTTATTACCATTACAGGGATATGCAACACACCGAGGGTAACCAATAGCGATAGTGAATATATTGAAACGAGCGGGGCTAGTGTCAATGCTGACGATACGATAGTATTTGATTGCAGACCAGGATACAGGGGCATAAAATACTACGAAAATGGAGCGGGTTCCGGGACGCCTTGGCCGTTTCCCAGTGGTGCCAAGTTTATTACATTACCCGTGGGTACTTATAACCTAACGCTTACTGCTACGAGTGGCGTCGTAACAGCTGCGGTTGTTTACTATGCTTACTATGAGGGGGCTTTTTAATATGGTTAATTGGCCAGCGGGTCATCTATGGGAGGATACCCAACTAGAGCTATTAGGTGCCGACCGCAAATCACTGGGCATATTGGAGAATGCCAGTAAATTGCGGTATAAAATACAATTGTTCGGCCAAGGAGAATTCAGTTTTTCTCTACATGAGCAGGACGCATTCGCCGAGTCGTTAAAAACGGCGATGGGAGCACCAGACCCCGTTAGACGATACATAAGAGTATTGCGCGATGGAGTACAGAGGTTCTGCGGACGTATCGAGCACATGGAACGCAGATATACGGCAGACGGCCACAGAACGGAATACATAAACGTAGCGGGCCGCGCTCTGGCTTGGATGCTGCATGATAGATACGGCCTACCGATAGCGCCGGCGGAAGAACTGACAACAGAGCAAAAACTTGACGACGCATTCAACTGGACCGTAAATAGGACACATGGCAGCCTAGCACCGCTATCCGTTAATGGTAGAACGCGCGTTGTGACAGGGTTCAGTGCAGCGGCTGACGTGGCAGCATACCCAGATGACGTAGCCTTGAACTCAACAAAGCAAAACATATTTGACCTATTCCAGCGCAGAGGGGCAGCGTTAAACGTAGACTTCGATGTTACATTCGTAGCGAGTGGAGACGCATACGATACACTATTCACGCCGTATTATCCGCGCAGAGGAGAGGACAGAACCGAAAGCAACACGGATGACAACGATCCAATCGTAATAAACGACGCCGGGGATAACGTAACCGAAGCTGACATTAACATAGACCTGTTGGACACGCAAACAAGCAGAATAGACATAAGGAACAAGAGCGAGGTCACTGACACGACGGCAGAGACAAACCTCGGTAGAATAGAGGGCGTAAGCTCACACGCCGGGCCTGATTTTATCACAGACGAGCTACACGAGCGCAGACCGATGATAAGTTATGTGCAGAACTTTAAAGAAACCGAGTGGTTACAGTTTTTTACTCACTTTAATGTGGGCGACAAAATCACATACGAGAATCAATACTTCCAATACGCAGCAGTAGACACGGATATAGCGGAAGCGACCGTATATTTTGACGACAGCAAAGTGGAGCACATAGAGCTAGTATTTGGCGACCCAGTGCCAAAATTCACAGATAAGCTGAAGGGCGGTAGAGTGCACGACGATCTACCAAGCGGCAAGGATTTTATCAAGGCGCTAAGAGACGAAGACAATGTACTTGCAGATTTTCATTCAGACAATACAGGAACGCTAGTAGGTGACGGCACCTATGTAGAAACGGAGGCGACGACACAAACAATCGCCACAGTCGAATACGAAGTAATAAAAATCAAAGCAATTGGAACGCTGATAAATCACGACGTATTAAGCGCAACGCACAGCGATACTGTCGTGGCGAGTCCAGTCCGTGGTGATATAATCATAGGTAACGCGACGCCCAAGTGGGAACGCTTGCCAATAGGTACGGCTAACAAATATGTGAAGTCAGACGGAACAGATATTAGTTGGGATACAATAGCAGCAGGCGACGTTACAGGACTGGCCCATAACGTACTAAGTGCGACACACAGCGATAGCGTGGCGGGGCCAGCAGTACGCGGGAGTATAATCGTTGGCAATGCAACTCCAGCTTGGGCAGCACACGCAATCGGAGACGCTGGGAAATTCCTGAAGTCAGACGGAACAGACGTTAGTTGGGAGGCAATAACAACAGGGGACTTTACAGGATACTGGACGAGAGAGGATAATGACCCAACAGAAGCTGAAGACTGGTATCTGCGGCCTACAACTTACCTAGACGACGTAAGACTGAAATCAGCCTCAGACGAAGATAGAATATGGATGCAGGGCGATACAGGAAAGGCGAATTTCGGAGACGACGTATATATAGGTAGCGCCGAAACAGCGGGCGATGGTAAACTGCACGTGACTGACGTATTGCGCGGCTGGGGCGGAATGATAGCAGAAGCTGCGGCGGGAGTGCATGCTGAATTCGCAATAATAGACAGTGGAATAGCCGTAATAAACAATCAAAGTTCTGGATCAATCTCATTCCAAGTAGACGACGTGGAATCGCTGCATTTGCATGGCGACCTGGAGTGGGCGAGTTTTAGAAATGGCGTTAGTGTACTAGGCTCCCCTGAAGCTGACGGGAGTCCGGCAGTGTGGACACTAAGCAGCGACACAGGAAGCCTATACCTTGACCCAGCAGCGACAACGACACTAGGAAACTACGTTATAACGTGGCCGCTAGCAGACGCCGACACAGGAGACATACTGACAGCAGGCGCGGTTAGCGGAAGCGCGATAACCTTAGCGTGGGTTGCACCGGGCTTAACAAGCATAGGAAACGGTACAGCGGAACACCAGGTACTAAAAACGGGTAGTACGCCGTTCGCCCCAGTATGGCACACGACAACAGTGACAAGCGCCGCGGATAGCGTAGTAAGAACAGATGCCAGCGGCTATATACGGGCGACGCGCTTAGAATTCGGCGGAACAACAAACTATGCCGAGGCAACTGGAGGAAACCAAGTAGCACTCTACGGGAGTAGCTACGTCTCGCTAAGAGTGGGCAGCGCAGTAATTGTGGTCGATGGCACCCGCCTTTATGATTATGCGGCCGTGTCGGGGCTCGGCACCTCGGCGAAACGTTGGACAAGCATATACGGCATAGCTGGCAACTATACGGGCGATATAACAATAGGAACCGGCAAGGGACTGGTATTCACTGACAACTCCAATACAAAAGTACTCGGCGGGGACGGAACCAGATACAGCCCCAGGTCGCTGACAATGACCGGGCACGTTGGCTACTTTACGCCAGCAGGCAACACCCCGGTGAGAGACGCGTCAGGAAACGCGCTATATTGGGTTGCGGCGACTGGACTGGTAAATAATACGGGAGCAGGAGTACTAATGCAGGTAAACACAGGAACACATACGCACAACGCACTGACAGGAATCGGCGGAGGCGCCGCCGGAAACCTGGGGATAACCATATCATAACGTAAACACTTGCAATATACATAGAGTGGTGTATACTGATAGTAATACTATAGTATAGATGGGAGACAGCATGAAGCTACAGGGGAAAGACGCAGCCAACCTATTCGAGGCTCTAAAAATCATAATGAAGCGGAGGGTAAGCGTAGGCACGGCAGTCGGGCTACGCTACGGGGCGAGACAAGTAAAAACAGTAATTGACGACACAGAGGATATGCGAATAGAGTTGTTAAAACGGCACGCGACACTAGAAGAGAGCGGTGAGGTCGTTTCTGTAGATGGGCTTGCGGTATTTGCGAGTCCAGAGGATGAGGCTGCATATAGAGCCGATCTAGACGAGTTGCTTGCGTTTGAGCACGATATAGACTGGTCTATTACTGTTAAGGCCCTCGGTGACGAGCCTATTACTGGCAATGTCGTTTGGGCGCTTGGTGATTTTTTTATCGAGGAGGATACAGAGTAATGGCATTTACTCCGGGCGCGAGACAAAAAGTGCAAGTGGTGAATGTGGTGCGGCCTATACTGTCGAACCTGATAAATGTTAATGATGCGTGCGACATGGCCGCAAGTAAATACCTAATGCTATCGACGGAAGCACGGGCCGAGGTTGCACAGGTAATCACAGTGGGGCGATTCATAGAAATGCAGGCGACAGTGCTAGGATTCATAACGGAGCTAAATAATGGGGTCGTCGCTTACGAGGGGCCAAACAGTTTGCCGTTGGCTACTGCGGAGTGAGGCGCCTACTAGTTTTTGTATGTCTATTGCTGTTATTCGCTTCAACTGCACATGCGGACGCTGGCCGCGGGACACTTATACTTGGTCGTTTATACGCAAAAGACGGCACTGCAATAGCAAATAGTACGGTTAGGATAAGCAACGCAGAGGTAACATACAATACAAGCGCATGGCCAACAACCGAGCTAGGCCAAGCGTACTGGGTAGTAAGCGACGGCACTCATGGGGCGAGGTTCACAGTAGACGGCATTATACTTGATGCGTATTGCATAACCGGCGATAGACTTTGTAAGGCGTACATAGAAGGGAATTCTGTTAGAACGCAATGGACGAAGGGGATGCGGCTGGTTAGCGTTTGGATATGGTTAGCTGACTCCGATGCGCCTCAGCCAGACCCCGTTATTGAATACTATGGTTCATATCTACCGTTTATTAGCGCCGGCTATGTTTTACCGAGAAGGAGCAACAGGTAATGCAAACGTTTTTCCTTTGCTTCCTATGTATGTTGGTTCTGGTTTTCCCCGTTTCTGCACAGTCTCCGGACGGCATACCGCCTTTTGAACGGCCGAGTACGGTTGATTTGAAGGGCGACGTAACGCAAACGTGCATCATAGTAACGGCATATAATGCAGGTGGCGCCAAAATGCAGGACGTTTATATAGCACGCCGTGGAGGAGCGACAAAAAGCACGGGCAGCAGCGGAACAACGTTATGGTGCGTAGGCTTAGACCAGCGCGCTACACAGGTATGGTTTACAAGGGGCAGCGTAATAAAGGTAACAAACAAGAACGGCAGTGCTTGGATACAAGGAACAGAGGCATACCTTGCATGGCCGGAGAATACCGAATACGTCTATGTTGACCTAGTAGGCGAAATCGGAGCCCCGGAGCCAACAGTAACCAGCACCGTTGCACCGACGCCAACAGTAACGGAGACGTATGGGCCAAGCCCAACGCCAAGGCGAACGCATATACCGAATGAAGATGAGCCATACGCGATAATAATGGCGTCGCCAGTAGAACACAAGCCAGATAGGTTCCTTTGGACCTACAGGAGCGGGGGCGGCGGTACGGTACTGCCAATAAGCATGGACGGCGACAGTTGGCCGCGGTCGGGAGCAGAACCGAATACATTTGAGGCAAATGGTTATGTAGTGTGGTATCTAACAGAGACGGGCGCAAACCCGCCAAGCACACCAGTGATAACAGTAATAGCGACCAGAGAATCGACGCAAACGAGATACCCAACATATACACCGTATCCGACATACACTAGGCGGCCGATAAACACACCACGGCCGGAATATACTACGCAGCCGACATATACACCATACCCAACGCGTGAACCATCGGCGACCGTATCAGTGACGCCGGACCTAGCAAGCAGAATAGAACAGATAGAACGAGACGCGGCAGACATGGATATAATACTGCACATAACGGCAGAATGGAACTATAAAGGATTAGGGAAATGAGCGAAATAATAACGCCAACAACGGAGCGCGAGTCACTAGGCGATGGAAGGTACAGAGACACAGTGAACATAAAGCCAATTGCGTATAGCGCGGGCGGCGGAAACTATAGACGCATTACCAATAAACTTGGGAGCACAGGAGACGATGGCTTACCACTGGGCTCAGATGAATTACTGTCGTTTGCGATTAACCCGTATATTGCGGGGCGGTCTCCTGTCATTAGGCTTGGGTGCGGGTCGTCGTTGGTCACGCTGGCACTCATAGGCGCGCGCAATGGGCCGGGGACGGCGATGCTATATCACTCGTTGGGTGTACTGTATTGTTTTCTATGTGGCCAGACAATCGGGGCCGCAAACGGAAGATAAAGGTCGATAGTCAGGAGGCCGAAATCGTAACCGCGGCATCAGGAACGGTTAGATACGACTGGGCCGCAGGGGAGACCAATACAGCGGGAAAATATCTATTCGAGTGGGAAATAACCGATGCGGACGGCAATATACAGACAGTGCCGACATCTGGATATAGTAAACTAGAAATTTACCAGGAGATAGCATAGACAAGGGGTGAATAGTGGCCAATAGCAAGTTTGCAGTACATTACCAGACAAAACCAGAATGGAAGGCAGACAAGAACGATAGCGTCAATATTGTAGCCAGATCTAATATGGAGTGGGTAAAGGTAATGGACGCCGACCAACTAGGCGGAAGTCCATTCAACGGCAAAAGAATCCTCGCCCGACTGTGGATTGAAACACAGGGGAAAAGGGGAGACCAATGGGAAAAAGAGTTCTATATGGCAGGCGCAGCTGGAGCGCGGCTATATTTCGCAATGCTCCAGCCAAGATATGATAAGCTGATTAGTCTGGGTATACTGGACGTGGAAGGCCCCAACGAACCGAATAGCGAACGGGGACACAATGATAGTCCGGTAGAATATATAAACGACTGGAAAATAATCTCAGAATTCTTCTATGAGTGGGCGCGGCTTTGCATTGCTTACGGGTTAAAGCCTTGGGTGTTCAGTAATTCCACGGGAACCCCGGAGTTTGAGGTTCTTGTATACATGGCCAATAGTATTCTACTGGCGTCTAAGGCTGGCGGGGGGTGGTCGCTGCATGAATATTCTGCGCCCTGTGTTCTAAGAGACGTTGGCTGGCACAGAATGAGAGTAGTCAGGGCGCTTGAAACGTTAGCCAGAGTGGGAATCCCCAGAGGAACCCTAAGAGTTTGGGTATCCGAGGGCGGAATCGACGGCGGAATAATAAACTGGAATAAACCGCCCTGGAATACACAGCGCGTTAAAATTGGCTGGAAGGATTGGAGCGGCTACGCCTATACTGGGGCCGAGTGCTTCGGTCTACTGTCGCCCCAAGGCGGTATGACTGAAGAGTTGTTTTGGCGTAACATCGACAGGCAGGACGCTGATTATTTGTCAGTTGACGAGATTGTGGCTTTTTCGCCGTTCACTACTAATCCCGACAGTAAATGGTATCCGTTTGTTGTTACCTCGGAAGTCGTTGGCCGAATGGCAGACAAGCACGGAGGGAACAGCAAGGAACCACTACCAGAAGATGAAATGTCGAGAGACCCGCAGATCATTGCACAAAAGTGCAGATGGTGGATGGAGCAAGAGCAGCGGGAACGAGAGCAAGGAAACGCAGTACGTGCCAACAAAATCAGATTATCCCTAATCCAGCTATTGTATAAGCTGGAGAATATGCTATAATGGATACAGAGCGTAGATTTGTAGAAATGGCTATGGCGCACAATGAAAAAGTAGACAGAGCGCTAGACGAAGTGCTACAGCGCATTACAGCGATTGAAACGGTAGCAAACTTGCATGGGACGCTATGCCCCTATCGGGAGGACATAGCCCGCGCCTCGAATAATGTAATACGCATGAAAACACTAGAAGAAAAGGTGGCGGGGCTGATAACAACAGTAGCAGTGAACGGTACAAAGTGGGGCATAGTGGGCGCCGTTATAGGTGGCGTCCCAGCCACAATATTAACGGCGGTAGTCATGGGGATACTAGGATACTTATGAGGTGCATAACCAGAACGATACCGTACGCCAGCAGAGCAGACGAGTTCAAAATACTAGTAATCGGTGATACTCACCTGGGCAACAAGCATTGCGACGAGAAAACGCTAAACATGTTGGCCGAACGGCTAAGAACAGAAGAAAACACATACGCGATAGGACTGGGCGACTACTGCGAGTATGTCGTTATGTCAGATCCGAGGTTCGACCCTAGAGAACTGGCAAGCTGGCTATACCAGGACGCAGGGGAGTCATTGAGCGATATAGCGTGGGCGGAGACAACGAAATTCCTCGAGATAATGCACGGCACTAATAACAAATGGCTTGCGCTATGCTCAGGCAACCACGAGGACAGTTTAGCCAAGCACTCAGAGTATAACGTATACGACCGCATTATTGGCAGGCTAAAAGCACCGCGCGGCAGTAAAATCGAACACAAGCTAGGTCATCGAGGGTTCTTGACGCTACAGTTCAAAAGACAGGGATCGAGTGTATGGTCAACTAGAATGCACCTAACGCACGGGAGCAACGGTGGCAGACGGCCGGGGAGCACAGCGAACAGATTGGAGGATTTAGCGAAATCAGCAGACGGAATCGACGTAATGATTCAGGGCCATACGCACAAGGGAATGTATGTGCCAATCGCAAAACACCGCATCGGGCGGGTGAGTTCTACAATAACCAAGATTCACACTATAAATATCCCGCCACTATGCAGCGATATGCAATACGCAGAGAGCAAGGATATGTCGGCGGTAGCAATGGGGTATGTAGAGCTAACCATCATACCCGACAAGAAAAAAATTGACGTGACTATTAAGTTTTCATAGGAGACAGCAAATGAACGCAATCACTCTACAGGAAGCACTAACCGCACTACTAGGCAACGGATCAATGGGAGTTGCGGTTTTCTACGTTTGGCTGAAAATCGAAGCCATGTGGCCTATTCTAATCGCACTTGACATTGAGCTGAAGCGTGTGCTGTTGGCTATCGTTTCGTTCGTTTTGGTACAGTTCGTATATCTGGCCGCGGTTCTAGCAACGGCAGTCCCAGCGCCTATCAGTTTTTTGGCCTGGTTTAGTACGTCGTTTGTTTACGCTTCTATCGCGTTTTCTGCGGCGACTCTCAAGCACGGAGCGCAGAAGGCTAGGGGTAAAATCTAGACAACAGTAGACGGCTTGAGATATTTCAGCGCCCCGCGGGACTTTACAGTCTTGTGGGGCGCTTTGCGGTATAGGGCAAAATGTAAGAAATTATTTCGCGAAATCGCCCAAGCCCGCAGTTGTTTAGTGATTCACTAAAGAATGTTGGCGACGGTGATTCGTCAAGAGAATGTCAGAAATTTGTAAGGATAATGTCATAACCTTCTACTCGCGTCGCGCTATACTGTAATTGTAAGTGAGGGGTAGTTCGAAAGGAAGCTGACAATGAAAACGCACAAGGGCGGCTCTATAATCAAGAATAGTAGGGACCTTGATGTTAGGAACCTTGACGCGCTACCACGCGGAACAGGGTGCAGATACCTGGTATGTTTACTAAGCCCTGACGATACGGCACTAATCGCCTCACGGTGGGCGAGAAAAGAGCCAAAGACAGTAGGCAGGATTGAGGTTGTAATAGACCTGAAATAACAGTAATTGAATCTGATTTGACAGGTTCTGGAATCCTCGCTATACTGTAATTGTAAGTGAGGGAACGAATAGTCAAGGGGGAACAAAATGATTAGCAAAAAAGAGCGCAATCAATTATTGGCAATCGCGCGAGCGGTGACTGTAGTAGCCCAACGACTGGGCAAGAGCCAAGCCGATGATATGGTCGAGACCATTAACGGCACGCAAACGCTGTCGGAATATACCCGCAGCCTGTCGCAAGCAATTAGAGAAATGACAGAGAAACCCAAGAAACGGTAATTGACTCCGATTTGACAGGTTCTGGAATCCAGGTTATACTATAGACAAGATAGAGTGTAGGACGCAAGGGGGCCAGCAGTGAAACGCAAGGCGAGAGTTAATGCTTACGTCGCAGCAATCGACAGGGTAGCAGGCAAGGTCAAGGTCGCCGACAAGACGGTAAAGCGCCATAGCCGACTGGCCTCAGACGCAGAAACGGTGAGCCGTATTGACAAGGTGATGAATCGCTAGTATACCAGGGGCCGCAAGGCCCCACGGGAGAAGACTACAATGCAAGCTAAATATATTGTGATTAAGGGCCTCAAGGTGCGAGTGCCAACAATGGCGCAGCTCGAACAGTGGAATAGTGACTGTGGGTGTGAGGCGACTGACGGATGTTGGGTAGAACCCGACGGAGTGTGCGAGCATGGCCACGAATCATGGCTACTGTACTTCGGGATGATTTAATACGACTAAGCCGGGGCCGCAAGGCCCCACGGGAGAAAACAATGGTAAACTTGGAGGCACTGACAGCCTGGGTGAAAATGGAGAAATTCAATCGACTGGCGCGAGAGGCCGGGGAATACATGGATACGGAACTAAGCGACGAAGCATACAGGGACGCAGTAGACTATTATGAGCAAATGTGTGATATAGCGGACGACCTAGCAGACGAGTGCGGCCGTTGGGAGAAATTCAATCCAGACGTTAAACGGCTATACGCAGCACTGCGCGCCGAGCAATAACAGGAGAAAACCAATGTCAACCAAGACGGCAGCGATTAAAGTGTGGGCGGGCTATACACCGCAATAATGTTTGACGCAATACGCGACACGAAGGAAGAGTGCGGGGCTGACGTAAACGCTATTGTAGCGCGATACGCAAAACACGGATGCACAGTAGAGCGGACATGTAACGGGTGCTGCGAAACATTGCGGTTTTATAATGTAGAGCGTGGTTTATACCTATCGCCTATATACGCGACCATTAGCGAGGAGTTTTGGGAGGCTTACGAGGATGGAAATTAAACGGTTCGAGACAGTAGACGAGCTATGCCAAGCGTACGCCGATTCATGGGACGGCACAAAACCGGGATATATCGGGGAATACACCGCTGAAATGGCAATGTATCGCAATGTGTCCGCAATGCCGCGGTTTGTTGCCGAGGCCCGCGGTCTGGAGTCTGACCCAGGCGACGACACTATAGGCGCGCGCTGGCGTACCGTTTACGTTATTTTACAAGAAGACCAGTATAGCATCTGGGGATATTCGGCCGAACGGCGAAATTGACCAAGTACGCAATTGTTTAGTGATTAGGTAAAGTATTGCGGAGGATATATAATGGAATGCGTCGCAATGGCCGGAGGTTTAATTTTGTTCGTACTTGGAATCCAGATCATAGCAAAAAAGCGGGGGTGGCGAGGATGGACTGATTAACGTAGCGGCAAGCGTTAATAAACTATAGACAAGGAGAGTGAACGTGAACATTAAACAGGCGAAGGCTATTGTATGTGAACACGGCCAACTGGCCGCACACGACTATCAAAATCATATCACGACCGTAACGGTTACCTGCTACTATCGCGGTTCGCGGTATTCTGCGTCCAGTTATGCTCTATGGAATGGGTTGTTTGGCGGCAACAAACAAGACGAACCCGACGAACACCGTGGCGCGGAAGTCGCAATTGGTCGAGCAGAGCGGCTAATTGCCGACATGATTGTAGAAGACAACACGAAACCGCGGAGCTTGGATGAAGACTGGGGGAAAGGGCTGAAGGATTGTTTTAATGTCGTTTTTGCGCCGTTTTTTGCGCCGCTAGTCGAGGGTGCCAAGATACCGGCGACAATCGGCCGCGACCAACTGCCGAAGCTACCGCGCTATAATCTAATCGGATAGTGTGGGAAATGCACATGATTAGAGCGCCCACTACTGGCTGGCACTATAGTATAGAGCAAGATGGAACATGGAAATTTTATATACGGGAGAAAACAATGCAACACCTGATTGACCTGGCCCTGGCACGCGAAAAGCTCGCTGAAGCCCTTGACGAACGCAATGAACACGAGTCGATGGTTCGGGCGTGGATGGATCGAGAATACCCAGGAATTGAGCAGAACCGCGAAAAGCTCTGTATGGCGGTCAAGGCGGCGGGCATAGAGTGCAAACGACTAGAGACGGACGTACGCAGCGCGGCGATTGACCTGTATACGTCAACTGGTAATAAAAAGCCGTACGCGGGTACGGGCATCCGCGTCCGAACGAAATGGTTATTTGACGAGGGCGAGGCGCAGCGATGGTGCGCGGAAAACTGCAAAACACTGCTGAAGCTGGACGTAAAAGGCTATGCAAAGTTGGCGCCAAGCCTGGACGGTGCGCCGGGCCAGTCAAGCGAAGAACCGAGCGCAACAATCGCGGGCGACCTATCGGGCTGGATTGCGACGCAGGATAGCACAGAGAACTAGCAAGGCGCCACGTATAGGCGTCAAATCCTATACGTGGCATAAGCCGGAATGGTCCGGCGAAGAAAACGTACTGTAGAGCGCAAAAGAAAGGGGAAGCCTCGGCCAGACAATAACTGGACTCATGCCCCAGTTATAAAGTCGCCCACAACGCTCTGGGCGCGTGAATTTTATTAGTCGCCCTATCAGGGACTAAAACAGCGGAGACGGTTACAGAATACTCTGTGGCCGTCTTTTTTTTGTCTGATCGTGAAATAAAAAAATAATCGCGAAATTCACCAAGTCCGCAGTTTAGCACGTTCTTGATAAACTAGGTAAAGAATTGAGGTCTTTTTCTCGATTTGACAGGTTCTGAGAATTGGGCTATACTCTGATTGTAAGTGAGGGAAGTGAAAAGGAAAAGGGAGCGACAGAATGAACAAGGTAACGCGGACGAGCGACACATACGAACTAGGCGCCTTGCTGATTAACGGCCGTAGGTTTTGGATACGCAGAACCCCGACGAACAAATACAAGGCCGACGGATACACTCGTCGCTGGGATTATGCCGTGAACGTATGGTACGCTTGCAATCCGTCAGGCAAGTTTTACGTAACAGGATACACGCGCAGGCATCTAATACTAAAGCTACGTAAAATGGATACGCTCATAGTAGACTGGGAATAACAATGACTAACCAAGAAATCTTGAACCGCTACTGTTATCACATGAACCGGCAAAAATTCAAAATGGACAGTCAGGAAGTAAAGGAGCGCGAAGCAATCGCAAGAACCGCAATGTTCTTCGGTGCCAGCGAGGTAGAAATCAGGATAGGAATTAAGGAGGCCAGAAAACAGTGATTGACTAGGATTTGACAAATTTGCGGAATAGTGTATACTATAATCAGGGTCGAGTAAAGAGCGGGGAGAAAAGAAATGAAGACGTACGGGATAGAGCAACACGAGGAAGTCAGGGAGTGCTACCGTGAAGAAATGGTCTTTATCGTAGAATACGACAGACGAAACGGCGCAAACGTAGACGACAAGAGTGTATGCGAGCTGTAAGTAACATAACGGGTGGGGGATACATTTCAAGACACACAGAAGCCATATAGAATGGAGTAAACAACAATGCACGGCAATGAAATTTTAGTATTGGCGCTTGGAGTCTTGGCGCTGGCGCTCTTGGGCGCTATCCTGTCGAGGGTGCTATAAACGATGAAGGACTGGTTCCGACTGGCACAGGCCAGGGTTCACAACGTCTCGGCATTCAAGGCGCGGCGCGTTTGGATATTTGACAGGTGCCGTGATACGTGCTATTATGAGTGGGTGACAGTGGCGCCAGAACAGGAGGTTATCGACCTAGCCGACTCGCGAGCGATGGAGAATAGCGCAACTAAGTATAGGGGAGGGTAGACGATGGGCGAGTTACTACAAGCAGCACCAATCAAGATTGAAACACTGGGATCAATGACACTTGCGGCCACTTGGGAGGACTTGGCCGCACTCCATGCAAAAATCAGTAAGGCAAGCGTCGCAATCAAGACCGTAAAGGTTGACGGCACAAATGCACATTTCGGGTATAAATACGTGTCGTATCAGCAGACGGCGTTCGAGGTGCGCAACGCGCTAGCGGGAAATGGTGTAGCGTTTACTATTGGTCAAAGCGATATGCAGCAGCATGGTACAATGACGACGCTGCGACTGGAAGCACAATTCACGGACACGGAGACGGGCGCCACCAAAATTCTATACGGCTATGGCATGGGCCAGGATACACAGGACAAGGGGGCAAGCAAGGCGCTAACAAACGCAGTAAAGTACCTTCTAATGCGTATGTTCCTATTCAGCGACAAGGAAGGCGACACAGACGCGGACGGCCCCATTGAACAGGCGGAGGAGCAATCGCCAAAGGCCGTGGGCTGGGAGTCGTGGCCGGAGAAGAAGCGTAAAGGGTTCTGGGCCACGTGCAACGAGTACGGACTAGACCGAAATACAGTGCATAACGAGTTCGGAGTAGAGTCAATGAAAGACTACACTGAAACAATGGACGTGGCTCGCGAGGTCTTGGGTATTCTGGAATACGCAGTAGTAAACTGTAACCTAACAATGAAGCAGGCACACGAGGCGCTTGGAGTCGATGCCGTGTGCAAATTCACTGGAGGTCCGAGCGCGGTACGGAATAAAATTGGAGTATTCGTAGAAAACAACGCCAGAGTGCAAGAACAACTAAACACAGGAGAATAGTCATGGATTATATTGCATACCCAGATACGAAAGTATGTAACACTTGCGACGGTAGTGGGCAGTGCTGGAATTGTGACGGCAGCGGTACGGGTGGAGACGGCAACATTTGCCCGGTCTGCGATGGTAGCGGCGATTGTCAGGCGTGCGACGGACTAGGATACAACTAGGAACAGGAGAAAACAATGGTGGAATGCGCGGAACGTGGCGGGGGCGGCCTTTGTTGGGATTGCTTGGGCGACGGCCTTTGTCAGGCGTGCGACGGAACGGGGGAAGACAGTAAAGGCAACGAGGGAGGGTGCATAGTGTGTGGCGGCAGCGGAGTGTGCTGGCAATGTGGCGGTAGCGGCGATTGTCCGGAATGTAATGGAGACGGCGTGATTCAAGGGTACCCAAACGAAGGCGAGGGGCCACACGACACAGAACAGGAGTGCCCAACGTGCAAGGCAGTAAAGGGATAGGACAGCCTAGTCTGTTCGGGGCGGCGCTACTAGCAAGGGTAAGCGGCAAGAAAAAACGCAAGCCAAAGGCGGTGGCGTCGCCAAAAAAGAAACTGACGCCACGCAAAAAGAAAAAAGTCGCGGAAATCACAAAGTCCGCAGAACCAAAGCCGGGGCGTCCCAAGCGGATCAAACAGCCCCCAGTAGAGCGCAACATACCCAAGCCGAATCAGCCCGGCAAGGGAGGTTGTGAAACGACTCGCTATCTAGGCGTCAAGGGTACACACAACGCAGGGCTGATAGTAAACGACCTACATATAAAGGGCTGCGATAGCAAGGGCCGCGACCGCTGGCAAGGAACAGTAGTAGACTGGTTAGAATGGGATGCGTGGCAATTACAGGACAACGCTATAGCAAGCGGGTATATAGACGAGTGGGAGGTAACAGACAGGTGAAGACTATTGCGCGAGTAGAGGGACGCGACGTTGAACCCGGCGAATGGGTGTATATTCGATTCCGTCGCGGTTCTTTGGTTCAGAATATGTTTTTTAACAATGCTGCATTTGTGGCAATCCGCGACGTATCGCCCCCAGACATCTATGAAGAAGTGGAGAATAATGAAAAAGAATGAGGTAAGAATCGGAGATACCGTAAGCAGCTCACATGGCGAGTGGGAGGTGGTATACCTAGGGGAATTGTGTGTACTAGGCGTGCAAACAAGCCCATACGACGGCCACCACAGCGAATGGCTGGATTATGGTGGCATTAAAGTAGTGTCGGGCACGCCGAACAAGATTGAACCGGACATCATCGAGCTATTGTGCGGGCAAGCGCAAGCGGCAAGGAATGAGTACAAACAGGCCTGTAAAAAGGTGGACTCGTTTATTGATCTTAGGGAAAAGGCATACGACCGTAAATTAGCGTTAGAGTCAGCAGTAGACTCGTTAAAAGAAATGAGAGGGCTGTAGTATGTACCAAAAAACTATTATTGTCGGGCGTCTAGGGCAAGACCCCACAATGCGCTATACCAGCAGCGGAGACGCCGTTACTAGCCTATCAGTAGCAGTAGACAACGGCTATACGCGCAACGGAGAGCGAGTAAACCGTACAACCTGGTTCAGGGTCGCAGTATGGGGCAAACAAGCGGAGCCGTGCAATCAATACCTGAAAAAAGGGCGAATGGTACTAGTCGAAGGCGAGGTTAGCGCGAGCGCGTATGCCGCAAAAGACGGGGAGGCGCGCGCTTCACTGGACGTGAGGGCTTGGACTGTAAAATTCCTCGGCGGAGCACAAGACAATGCAGGCGCCAGCAACCAAGTACAAGACATCGTGGAGGAGGATATTCCATTCTAATGAATAGCGAACAATGGGCCGAAGTCGCAGAAAAACTTGTTAATGTGGGCGAGGGCGTGCGTTACGCCAAAGGGACGCGTCACGGATGCTACGACGACTGTGAACACGAGTGCGACGTACTCAGGTCGTACCTAGAGGAAGTAATCCGCATTCTGCAGCAACC
>Ga0307928_10000650_pt1 | contig 26238 bp, 43 predicted proteins | sample AceLakmetagen232_FD_201815 | JGI IMG/M metagenome (GOLD analysis project Ga0307928, IMG submission 201815) | Saline water microbial communities from Ace Lake, Antarctica - #232 | ecosystem: Environmental > Aquatic > Non-marine Saline and Alkaline > Saline | place: Antarctica: Ace Lake... | reverse complement strand
ATAGTGCGACCACATGGGACACTGCTGATATATACTCAGGAGACATTGAGACTGAATTTGACGGCAATTATGAGACCGCTGGCAATGTCTATATACAATCGGATGAACCACTGCCTTTAACAGTTTTAGCTTTGAAAGCTAAATTCGATATGGAAGACTGACTATGCTTGCACAAATGAGAAGATACAAAGCGAAGGACTCTTATATTCTATGTCCAAAAGCGACTGAAAAGAATATGACTGATTGGCCTACCTGGGCTACAATCAACGAGGGCACAGGTCCGGCCTTTACCGCTATAGTAGATGGTAAACCTATCGGTGCGGCAGGTATAAGAATAGTAAAAACTGAAGAAGGTGAAAAGATAGGCTGGTCCTGGCTTGTCTTAGCTGAGGATGAAGTATCACATAAGTGCTCTTTCTTTATTTCAGTATTCAGAATGATGAAGATACTTATGAAGAGATTCAAACTTAGCAGACTCATTACTGAAATATCTAAAGACTTTGCCGCTTCTCAGCGATTTGTGGAACATCTTGGATTCAAAAGAATGGACCAGGAAACTGATGAGTTCTACTATTATGAATATTTAGGGGCTGAATAACTAAGATGATAAGACCGCTTGAACAAACTGATATTAAAGAAATCGGCAACAATCTTGTTGAGAGTAGAACTAATGGTTTGCTTGTTCCGACTATTGCAAACAGTATTTTTATGCTTTCAAAGCCTGCTTATACATATCTTAAAGACGGTAAAATTGTAGCTTGTTGCGGAGCTATAAAAAATGGTAATGACTGGGAAATATGGGCTCTATATTCAAAAGCTGCTTCTTGTTTTACGCGGTGCAAGGCTGCTATTGAATTTCGTAAAAAGTTGAGTGAAATAGGCGGAAAATGTAAAATCAGTATACCTTCTGATTTACCTAATGGTGAGAAATATGCAAAGTTTCTCGGAGGTAAATTTGTTTGCAAAGAGGTCAGTAAGATATGGACTGGTATTGAGAATAGTATTTATGAGGTAACTTATGGGAATTGAGACAGGAGTACTCATAGCTCTTTCAGCAACAGCCGCCGGTGTTGGCGGTTACATGCAGTATCAAGGCCAAAAGCAACAGGCTGATGTACAAAAGTCAATGATGGAGTACGAGGCAGACCGTCGACTACGTGATGCCGAATACAAACGTCTTGCCTCTCGTGAAATGCAGCAGACTCGCCGCGACAAGCTGAGAAAAATCCTCTCATCTCAAAGAGCAGCCTACGCCAAAGGCGGTGTAACAATGGCTGGTAGTCCTACTGAAGTACAGCTCCAGACAGTGACAGACATAGAAACCGACATAGCTATGGCCGCATGGGATTTTGAAGTCGGTGCAAGACATGACGAATCAGCAGCGGCTCTTAGTGTGTTCAGAGCGGGTGCTGCACGACAAGCTGGTAAAATAGGTGCTAACACAGCATTAGTTGGCATGGCAGGAAGTATGGCCTCGCTTGGTGCAAGTTACAAACTGCAAAGTATGGGTACTACAGCAAAAACACCAAACACAGCCAAAGCTACATATTTGAGATACTAAAGCTATAAAAGTATAAAGGAAACATAATGCCTCGTATACCTACAGCAAAAACACCTGGAGAATACTCAGGCAGAGGACCGTCCGCCGCTGTAACAAGACATGATACCTCAGCAGCAAGTCAACCCGGACGTGAACTCGAAAAGATGGGCAAAGTATTCGACAAGATAGGTGGTGACTTTGGCAATCTCGCTCTCCGTATGCACGCGACGGACATAAACAATGAACAGTCAGCAGCTTTAACAGACTTCAGCCGACACATGGCTGAGAACGCAGAAAAAATAGGTGCGGTCTCTCCTCTTGAAAAGTCAAAAGTTTACGGCGAAGTAGCAACAGCCTGGAAGACCAACCACAAGTACAAATATGACGTATCAAGAGATAAGGTAAATCAACAGCTTGAAAGACATATATTCAATGAACAATCTCGTCTCACTATCCAGGGCATGACTCAGGTTAAAAACGAAGCATATCGTGACCTTCCAGATGCTATGCTAACTTCGATTCACGAGGGCAACCCAGGATGGTTTCTTGACAAACTTGACTTTCTTGATAGTAACGGTATGCTCTACAACGATGCAGAAGTAAGCCATCTTGAAGCCTCCGGTCAAACCGTAGCTGAAGACCGAAAGGTTAGTGGATGGGCAAAACAGTATGGAGCAGCTGCTACTACACACATGGCTTTCCAGATGATAGCTGAGATAGATACTAACTCCATAAGCATGACCGATAGCGAGTTCAAAGAGTATTATAACAGTACCAAAAAATCAGTCATCGAGTTTATAGACAGTGCCACGTCTGAAGACTCTGTAATAAAAACTGATGACGGCAGACAGATTACTGTACCGGCTTTATCTACAGAGGAGAAGTTAGCTATTACCAAGAAGGTCACAAGCCGCATGGGCAACTTGTCACAGCAGGTCAGTAAGTCTCACGAGGCTGCACAACGCGGACAAGTCGACAAACTATTTGACGAGTTTGAATCCGGTAAAATAATACCCACAGAAATTGACGACATGGACACAATAATCAGAAGTAAAGTCGAACAACAAGACTGGAATGCTATTATACTCGGTATGCAAACTCCTCCTATTCCAGAGTCAGACCCGGACGCAGTAATCACAGCTCAGGATATGTTATTCGACTTATATCATGGTAGTAGTAGAGTTGGTGGTAAAGTAACTGGTCGTTATATCAAGACGGACATTGCCTTAAAGTTTGCAAAAAAAGGTGAAAAGAAAATATCTCAAGAGCATTTTGACGAGATAAAATATTACATGAAAACACCTCTTAATCCTGTTAATATGATTGCTCTTAAAACTGGTTGGGACGTGGCAAAAGGTTTAGAAGATGAGAGTACCACAATAGACGGTAAAGAGTTCACCGGAGCTAATAAATGGAAGGGCGTGTGGATTACTGACAAGTTTACCAAAAAAGAACAGATAGACGCTATCAAAATCAGGCGTGAAATCTTTGACACCTTATTAGAGAAACAGAACCGTAAGAAAGAGGTCACTCCTGTAGATGCAGTAACTATATCTAAAAGTATAGAGGCTACTCATAATGTAGCATATACCAAAAAACTTAAAGATGAGAACAGTTCTGAAGAACTCCGGCAGAAAAATACAAAAGAAGCATACGAAAAAGGTATAGAATTAGGGTATTGGAAATGAGTTTTAATAGCTGGCAACAGGAAAATACCGAACTGCTTGAAAAAGAATCAAATGGATTTGAAAAGTGGCGACATGAAAATAAAGCTGGTACTCCCATAGATAGTAATAGATTACAACCTCAAATACCATCTCCAAAACCAGATGACATAGTAGCAACCGCAGCAGATAGTGGAATAGCTCTCAATGAAGCTGAGCAAATGTTAGGTCTTTTCGGTACACTACAATCATTGCCAGACCCGGATGAGCCATCAGAACACGACTTCGATTTTAGCGATAAAGAACTTGGCATAAATCCTTTTGGTTATCTTGAAGTAGGACAGCCAGGAAGAGAACCGCTAATTACAAGTAATATCCTTGACGATGCTCTTGCAAATAATGCGGCTCGTAGATTTTCAGAATTAGCAGTCAGAAGCGGAAAACAGATATGGAACAAAACAATAGGTGAATTGTCAAAAGGAGCAGGTACACCGGAAGATGTTTTAAGTAATAAAGCATTTCTATTACAGCAGGAACGAATAGAAAGCCGGGATGTTAAACTACCAACGGCGTTGCTCGACGATGAGTTTGAGGACATTAAGCGACAACTTGCAGAGTCTCCAGAGGTAAGAGAAGATGAAGACTTAAAAGAAATCTCATATCAGTATGAGCCTAAAAAACAAGCAATAGAATTTGACATTGCTCCATCTGAAACACTTGCTGAAAAAGCTGTTGACATTGCTGCTGGAGTAGGCGGGTTTATGACCAGACTTGCAATACTCAGAAAATTTGCACCGACAGCACCACCAACGGTTATATGGGAAGGGGAGAACATCGCATCAGGCGGTAGACCCGGTATGGGAATGGGAACAAGGGCGATGCTTGGAGCAATAGGTGAGATTCCTACCGGAAAAGCTACAACAAAAATTGCTAAAGTTGGTGCAGAAATGGGATTATTCGGCGGACTAACTGCAATACAGGGTGGGTCAACTGAAGATATTATCATATCATCTCTGATACCGGCAGTATTCAACGGTTATCATTTTGCCCAGCAACGTAAGGCATTAGTAGATTACCGGCTAAATATGCTCGGAGCGGCCCAAGATGCACATAATGTCCGAATGAGACACGGAATGCCAAGAGCAACAAGTGAGGCACACTTCAAAGCTGATTTGAGAGTTATAGATAAAAATGTAGCCAAGACAAAGCAGGCTATTTACAAGGATGATGCCTTTGCACCAGCAAAAGAGAAATGGGAGGCCCAACGCCAAAAAGCCCTGAAGATGGTTAAGCAGGGCGGCAAGGTTGGTAAGAGAGGTCAGAACATACTTGACTTTTTAGACAGTCGAAAGAAGTTTCCTGACAAACCTGTCGAGCAGCAGATAAAAGAATATCGACAGGAAGCAAAGCAAGCCGCGAGAGAACTTGACCGAACCCCTAAAGAAGAACTAAAGATTCCGATTAAAAAGGTTAAGCCCACCACAGAAGCCACTAAACCCTCCGCCAATGCCGCTGTTAGCCCCGTAGAGCCGTCAAAACCTAAAATTAGTAGTAAAGTAGCCCCTGAAGCAGAAACAGGGCAAATAGAAGGATTAAAAAAATACACAGTCAAATATAGGGATTGGGTACGCAGCCAAGCCAAATTGGAGTCAAAGGGAAAAGCTCTTGACGAGAAGGATACAACTGTTGATAAAATTGAGCGAATAGGAAACATGCAAGGCAGGGAAGTGGTTGAGATAACTACTAAGGCTGGGAAATTCCTATTCTATCGTTCTGCAAAAGGCACCAGCGGTAAGAGTATTGGGACATGGTATCCTCTTGCTGGCATTGCGGACAAAGGTGGAAAGTCTTGGTTTATTAAAACCGATGATATTAAACAATTTTATGGAAGCAAAAAGTTTAGGGCCATATCAAAACAACTTGAACAAGCAGAGAAATCCGTCAATATTCCTGCAAAGAGCGCAGTGCCAGTTGATAGTAAAACCGTAAATGAACTTGGTAATAAAATAGCCAAGTTTTTGGGATACAAAAAAGAAATAGTTTTTACATTCCGGCAAGGGAAAAGGACAAGGGGGACAGCTAATGCTGCCGATGCAATATCAACCTATATTAAAAAGGGCGAATCAATAGAAGAAGTAGAACGAATGCTAATTCACGAAATTGGACATTTACTGAAACCATCTGAGGGAGTCGCCTTATCCGTTATGGAAAAAGTGGAGCGTGAAATACGCAAATTTACCATAGAGAAACAAGCAGAGTTGGGATTTGCAAGACAACTTACCCTCGCCCCCGCAGGGCAGGTAGAAACAAAACAAGTAAAAAGTAAAGTACAGAAAGAGACCACCCCAACTGAGCGAGTCATCCGAGAAGACCTATTGGATACAGATGTAGATTTATCTATTATGGATGAAGCAGTCAAAGCAGCCAGTACAACTAAAGATGTAGTGCGTTCTAAGTCTCGTAGAACACATGGAGTAGTAACTCGTTTCTTAGGGCTTGAAGCCCAAGTAAGAAAGGCTCTTATAGAAGTAGAAGAACAAGAAAGAGAAATACCTAAACGGTCTGCTAAAGACAGCTTTGCAAAGTATGGTAAACTTTCAGACACTGAGTCTCTTCAAGTGATGCAGCATTTAGACAACCCTGCTGAGTATCCAGACCTATCTGAAAAACTTCAAAGAGTTGCTAACATGGTTCGTCAGGAGAATAGTGTAGCCAGAGACATTCTACAAGAGCTTGGTTATGAAGCTGACTGGCCTAACAATCGTATCAGAGCATTAGGAGAATTGCTGGATAAGACTGAAAATAAAAAAACAAAACAAAAGATAGCAGATGCAATAGATAAGTTAAGTGGTCTTGGATACGTTCATAGAGTTTACATACCTGAGTCACTTCTAAAGAAAGTATGGCATTGGAGCAGCCGTAAAAAAATATCCAGTAGACCAACTGGTCTTCTTGGCCGTAAACTTCTAACCTTAGACGATGCTATTGAAGCAGGTAAAAAACCTGCTCACATAGCTATAGCTCAGGCAGATATGATGGCAATAGCTCGTAAAGCTAAACTACATGCAGCCTTGATAAATTCTCTTAATTCCAATATAGACATAGCCCTACCTGATAACTTGGCACTTGAAGGATGGGTTAGCATAGATACACGGCTAATGCCAGCAGCAAAGGGTTTCAAGTATCACCCAGATATAGCAGAAGCATTAACAGAGTTAACCTGGACATCAAATAAACACACTCTGACTAAAATATATGATAAGATTAACAGTTCACTCAAACATCTGATGTTTTATAACCCTCTTATAATGACTAAGAATGACCTGTTTCAAGGATGGAGAGCAACGGGCCTTGGTTTTGTTGGTAAACTTCCAAGAGCAATTTATATAGTAGCAACAAAAAACGCTACATATCACAAGATGCGTAAGAGTGCTTTATATAATGGTGTAATAGACTATTCACCGGCTGTTAATGCTCTTGTGCAGAACATGATAGATACTGCCAGAACCAGATACGGAGTTAGATTCTCAAAGCATATCGCCAGTTGGCTCAATCCTGTTAATATAGTTAGTGATGTGTACAAGATGAATAATGCTACGACATGGAAGCTGGATGAAGTTTTAAGAACTGCTGTAGCATTAGACTTACTCGAAGGTTCAGTTATGTCTAAGACACTCAACAAACTGTCTCTTGGAGTTTTTCCAGAGTCATTCAAAAAACGCTTAGGATTAACTGACTTTGAAACTATCGAGATGGCTAATGATTTTATGGCTAATTATGGTAAAGTACCTAAACAGACAAGACAGGTACTAAATAGAGTCATGTTTACTCCGACATATCGAATTAGTATGACTCGTATGCTTGCTAAGATGCACGCTAATCCTGCTAAGTTTGCTCCTCAGTTAGCTCGTCACTATGCCTATAAACTATTTCTTAGGTTCGTCTTACCAGGTCTAACGGCTATGTGGGTTTGCGGACGAGATTGGGAAGAAGGAAAACTTGAGAAAGGCTATCGAGTAGTAGTAGACCGAGGTGATGGAACTGAGATAGTGTTCAGTTTGTCTGACCCGTTACTTGAAGAAAATAAAGCAGTAAACCGTAAGATTCTAAAAACATTAGAATATAATTTAGCTGCTCTTCCTTATGCAGCTCTTAATTTATTTAGACCATCTAAATGGAAGAGAAAAGATTATGACCGCTTTGGTCATTTATTCAAATTAGGTACGCCAATAGTAAAAGATATAGGTAAATGGGCAGACCAGGATTTTACAACTGCTGAGAAGTTTATAAATCAACTTGCTATTGCTTATACATATAGTAGACAAAAGGGTGAAGCAGCTGAAGAGACTGCCTTAGAGTCAACACTTCGAGCTACGGCTTTGTATATAGACTGGAAGATGAGAATTGGTGAGATAGATGCCATTGCCGGAACTAACTTAAAAGTCAGCTTACTCAATAAGGAAGAGGCAGAAAAAGAGTATAATGATAGTATATATGAGAGTGAGTATAAACGTTCTGATGGTATGTATTATCCAGCTGGTCATGCTCATAAGGGTAAGGAAGACTATGTTAAAGCACTTAAAAAAAGAATAGATAGCCTTGATTGATTAACTATGGCATAAATGAAAACTACTATTGGAGAAACCATGACTGAGCAAAACAATGAGCTACTACAAGAGATTTACAAACATGTGTCAAATGGTAAGCCAACACGTTTCGATTGGGCAAAAGTTCTAATACCAACTATAGCTTTATTAGTTACTGTCGGTGGTCTGCTCATCTGGATAGGTAGTTGGCGTTCTACAGTAGATACAACACAGAGTTATCTGAAAGAAGATGTTAGTGAGTTATGTTCACAGGCTAAGAGCCAGAAAGAAAAGGTCTGGAAGAGACTTGATACGGATAAAGATGACCGGCAGGAAATAATAAACAGTGTTAAGGACATGTCACATAAGATAGACTCTATCGATGTATCACAGCGTAGAGTAGAGTCAGACATACAAGAGATTAAGGAAGCAGTTAAAAAATAGTTTTTTTAGAAAGGAAAACATTATGTCATGGGAAAACATTATCATCGCGTTAATCATCGAGTTAATCAGGCGAAAAGCTGGTGAGGAAACAGCTGCCAAGATTGCACCTATCGTAAAGAGTAAAGACCCTAAAGCCGCATTAGAGGCAATGGCCGAGACACCAGAGGTACAGAAGTCCATTGTCGATGTATTAGCCGACTTGATTGTCGGTGCTGGTGAGGCCGGTGGTGGAATACTCAGTGGACTGTTCAGCTTATTTGATGATAAAAAGGTATAAAAGATGAAGATAAGATTCTTATTCTACAAGGCAAAGTTAGGCGACGGTAAGATACTTGACAATCTCATTTCGGGCTGGACAGGTATGTTGTCTTTATTCCGCTTAGACCTGAGACTCTTAGGCTTTTCACACATGGAAGTGTGGCTACCTGATGAGATTGGTAACTTTACATACGGCTCATGTCTCTCCTCTGCTTCGCGTGGTGGTAAAGTAGGTGTAAGGTTTGCACCGGCTGAAGAAGTTCTCAAAAATCCTAAACGCTGGTGGTATATAGAAGTCGAGGTCAAACCCGAAAGACTCGAAGTTGCTCTTGAGGAAGCTAAACGATTAGTCGGTCTACCGTATGACTATGCAGGAATACTTGGCTTCGTCATACCATTTGTTAAGAATGACCCGGGTAAATGGTACTGTAGTGAGATTAGCTGTTGGTTTGGTAAGCTCTGCGGTATATACAAAAGCTACAACATCATCTCACCACTGAGGGCAGCACAGAAGCTCGTCAATCAAGGATATAAACTAAGAAGAGTGGCTTAACCGCGTCTCATCTTTTCCTTCGGGCCTGTTCGTTTCCTCCTCCGCTGGCTGCAAACAGTGTGGCGAACAGGCTTTTTTAATTTTTTATTAACATCTTTTTTAATTTTTATCAACATTGTAAATTCTTTATAAATAAGAACTTACACCGATTTCAAAAAGCCGTGAAAAAAATATATTAATATAGTTCAAATTTAGGCTTGACTTCCTGGCAAAGATTACCGATAGTATAGGCATCATGGGACGACAAAATTATTACAACTTAGTCGAGCAAATATACACGGCAAGACCTGACATTGAAAATGATGAACTCTTGTTCGGTCTCAAGTGTCTTAACATCTTTGTCAGTCCGTCAACAATTCGTACATGGCGGTCAAAGTGCAGAAAGAAACTAAAGAGAAAAGGTATAGTCATCGAGGACAGAAGGAAGTAAGCGAGTAAGAAATAACCGAGGCGAGGTAATCACCTCATTAGTCAAGGAGTAGACTGTTGAGCAGTAAGCAGGACAAATTAGTAGCACTTCAGGAATTAGCTGACTTAGAGACCGGGACACTCTACACGGATAAATTTGCTCACGAGACTATGCTCTATGGCAAAGCCCTTAAATTCAGAGTTCTCGCAAAAAAGATTACCCGCTGTAAGATGTGTTCCGGTCTAAATATACGGAGGTTTACCGAGGGCTGTCCAGGTTGGGGCAACCTCAATGCTAAGATATTCTTCATCGGTCAGTCTCTGCACGAACCGGGTATGCTCTCGGGTCTGCCATTCATCAAGGGTTCTGGCTATAGTATAGCAGCGGCATTGAGACTGTCCGGTTTGCAATGGCATGATGTGTTCTTCAGCAATGTGGTCCACTGTCATCCTGAGAATAACAGAGCCAGTACGGAGAAGGAGAAAGATAACTGTCGTGAATGGCTAAGTCAGGAAATAGCTATAGTTCATCCTACAATGTTAGTTGCTATGGGCAATGATGCAAAGCAGTACATACAGTATCTGCTTCCTCTGATGAATGACCCTCACAGCTATAAGCCTAAGATATATAAAATTCGTCATCCGGCATCATTCATGTATGCCGCACCGGAACAGCGAATCGATTGGATAGTCAAACTCTCTCTTAAAATGGACACGGTACTATGACTAAGCTACACTTAAAAGTTACTGATATAAAAAGCATAAATAGAATAGCTAACATAAAAGGTAATCGCAGCATGAGAAAACAAACAAGCATTTGGACAACTAAAGCAGGTGAGCGTATCAGAATATGTGATATGACTGACCGACATCTAATTAACACTATTAAGTATCTTAAAAGAATAACCGAGAAGGTATTACGGAGTTCTATTTATACTGGTTATCAAATGCTTGGTTCGTTGCAGGGCGAGATGGCGATTGATTGTGTAGAAAGCGAGTTAAGTCATCTCGAAGAAGAGGGTCTTGCTCCTTCAGATTTGTGTCCATTGTATGATAATTTACAAGATGAAAAAACGAGAAGAGGCATATAATCTTATGGCTGAGAAAAAATACACAGTAGAGCGAATCGAAAAAGAAGCCTTGAGTACCTTGTCCGGTCTTAGAGACAACACAAATAATAGAGTCACCATGTCCAAGTCAGGACTCAAAGGTTACTGTTTGAAAGTGTTATTCCTAATAGATAGGTTGAAAAAACATGAAAATAATAGACAGGTATAATCAAGCTAAGTTTACTACTGTATGTGGTAAAGAGCAGAAAGCTCTCTTCTCATGGTGGAGCAAGTCTAAAGATAAACCAATGTTAGCCTTAGACACGGAAACTACGAGCTTAAAATTTGGACTGCCGAGTATGCTATGTGTGAAAATAGTTAACCATTTCTCAGACAAAGGCGAAAAGGAGACTCCCCCCTATGAAAATTACACGTTGAAAAAAATAGGTGATTTAGCCGTCTTTGGAATATCAATGGCGGTTCTGAAAAACGACAAAGTATATTGTTATTGGGGCAGACTTGGCAGTCCATTGTTCAAAGACATAACTAAACTGATGAAAGTAACCGGTCCGAAATGTTTTCATAATTCTCGGTTTGACATACGGGCCTGTGCCGTCAGTAATATAGAGTTAGTAACGGAGGTAGAATGTACTTATTCCATGAGCCGCATCTATTGGGACAGGCGAAAGAAGCACAGCTTGGACAGTTTGACAGAGTTCTTATGTCCTGAGATTTCCAGTTGGAAGAATGTCATACCTGATGAGTTGAAAAAGATTAAGAAGGTCTTCAAAAAGGCTGACTATCCAGATGACTATGTTAACTACTCTTTTGTAGATGACGGAATAATGGGCAAGTACGCCATGACTGACACCTTCATGGCTTTGATGTTGTGGTATCGGTTACAGGAGGATGTACTATGGACATAATATTAAACATATTTATAGTATTATTTGGTACATGTGTCACGTTTATTCTTGGTGTACTAATGTTATGTGCTACAATATCTGCTTACCGATTACTTGTGAATGTTGTTAAGGGAAGGTATGACAAATGGTAGCTGACTACTCTGACATCTACACACGTGAGAAAAAGGTCATCCGCATCATAGGTGATGTCGAAGCAAGAGGTCTACGCTTTGACATTGCAAAGGCACAGTACAATGCTAAAATATATACCGCCAGAAGTAAGCTCCTCTACAACAAACTGGAGAGCATTGCCGGTGAACACAATCCTAACTCACCAGCACAGGTCTTGTCAATCCTCCTAACCTCAGGACTAAGTCGAGCACAGCTGACCGAGAAGGGTAAGCTCACAACAGGAAGTGATGTACTGATAAGAGTCTCAAAGCAACTGTCAAAGAAACACCCTGCTAAAATCTACATCGACGCTCTCTTAGCCAGACGGTCTTACGAAAAGACATTAGGCACGTATCTAATACCGTTGTCTAAAAGAGCGATGCAAGCCGGTGGTATTGTGTACTGTCAGATAAATCCGTCAGACAGCCGTACAGGTCGCATGGCTTCACGTGACCCTAACTTGCAGAATATACCCGAGCCAGTAAAGCGTAAAACAGGCAAGGCCAATCCTGTACGTAGTTGTTTCATCTGCCGTGACGGTTTCAGCAACTACTACTTTGACTATGCCCAAATGGAATTATACATCTTCGGTGCGTATGCTCAGGAAAAGAGAATCTTAGAACCGTACGAGTCCGGTGAAGACGTACACGGTTTTATGGCCTCATACATCTATGGCAAGAACTACACGAAACGTCAGAGAGACTTGACTAAGAACATAAACTTTGGTAAACTATATGGTCTTGGTTCTAAGACAATGTCACTCATGTATGACATGACCGAAGCTGAAGCAAATGACACTCTCAAAGAATATGATAGGCGATTTAACACAATATCTAAGTTCATGTGGCAGTGCCGGAATGAGCTAATTCAATACGGCTATGTAGAAGATTGGTTCGGTAAGAGATATCATATACCAGTAGGCCAGGCTTACAAAGCGGTCAACGCATTAGTCCAGGGTACTTGTGCCAGTCTGTTCAAACAGGCTCTTGTGCAAGTTTCAAAGATTCTTATTCCTGAGAAGGAACATATACTTCTACCAATCCACGACGAAATCCAGATTGAAGTAGGTCCTGTTCATAATACAAAAATTGAAAAATACTTCTGTAAAAGAGTTATTGACAAGATGGTCAACCTAAAACAAACAGACGATAGAGACTTAGCACTACGCGTTGACGTAGCTAAGAGTACGACTAACTGGTCAGAGAAAGAAAAGGTGGAATTATGATACGAGCATTTACAACTGTAATATGTAGAACTAACAAAATAGATTGTAGTCCTAAATATAGAACTGTCAATGATGCTTTCATTCTGACAGAATTAATAAAATCTCTACTATCGGAAAACTATACAATACATCGTATCGAGATGGATGATAAAGGTCTGATAGAAGATGAGCGAGGCAAGGCATATATTACATGGTATAGAGTTTATCACATACAAGATAGTTAAAATATAGAACTCAATTAAACATTAGGAAAGGAAAGCAGGATTGATAATGATAAAAGAAGATTTAAGGTGTCCGCATTGTAATAAAAAAGTTTTTCTGTCGCCATTACAAGGGCTGAAGAGGCATATTGAGCTACAGATTAGTAATTTGAAAAGTTGTTATGCTGTAATGGAAGATACCGAAAGAAATAAAGTTCGTTGTAAACATAAAAAATCTACTATAGATAAATGGAAATCGTGGTTGAAAGCAATAGAAAACTTAGAGAAAGGAAAGCAAGATGTCTAAGAAAGAAACAAGTATCGTTAAAGTAACAGCAATTCCGCAAACAGAGATTGTAAAAATCGAAAAGGCTAACAAGCCAGTCATTCACGAAGCGGATTCTCTTATCATCAGAGCAGCAGATGACGAGACAGCGGCGTATGAAGTCCTGCGTAAAATCAAGCAACGCAAGACAACCATCGAGGACGAGCGTAAAAAGATTACCAAGCCTTTGAACGCATCGCTCAAGCAGGTCAACGCTCTGTTCAAAAACCTGTCAGAACCATTGTCCGAGGCAGACAAAATCATCCGTCAAAAGATACTCGCCTTCAGAGCCAAGCGAGAAGAGCAAGCGGCAAAACGTCAAGCCAAGCTCCTTGAAAAAGCTGAAACCGCTGAAGAAGAAGAAGATGATGAAGAGCGAGCTGAAGAGCTGACCGAGCAAGCAGCAAAGGTAGTTCCGCTGGTGGGCAGTTCGACCACTTCTAAGCGGTGGACGTTCACAGTGGAAGAGCCATCAGTAGTGCCAAGAAAGTATATGATGGTTGACGATAGAGCTATCCGAGCTGCTGTACGAAACGGTGTACGCGATATTCCAGGTGTTAAAATCTACCAAGAGGAAGGTCTTCGTGTCTTATGAAAGAAAGAGAACCTATATTTTGGGATGGTGCAAGGATTGAAGACTTGTCTAAAGAAACTTTAATCGAGGTCATCTACGTTATAAATGAAGTCATCGACGGAGTAATCGACGGAACAGTTAAGGACAACAAATGCGATACAATCGACGAGCTATACCAGTAAAGAAAATAACAATCGTAATAGACGACAGAGAAAAACAAGGTTGGAAATGGTTAAGTGACATGTATCCTGTAAAGACTAAAAGACTCAAAGCTGGTGATTATTCAATAGAGGGCTATGAAGACAAAGTATCTATTGAAAAGAAGTCTGGCATACCAGAGTTGTTGAGCAATCTGACGAACAACAATCGGTCTCGCTTTGAACGCTTCTTAGCCAGGCTAAGCAAGTACCCTGTCAAAGCAATCGTCGTGTGTGAGCCTTTGACCGAGGCTAATGTCAGATATCATCTGTCGGTTCTGTATAAAAAGACTCGCTGCCGTCTGACTGAGCAGACCATCTATTTCTGGCTGGCTCGTATAACAATCTACTACAAGATACCTATAATCTTTGCCGGTCCGTTAGCTGTTAGAAATGTCGTAAGTAATATGTTTACCGAGTGTAAGAAAGTGTTGAAAGAGTTGTGAGACTCTCATCCTCCTCCCTCGAAGCCCATCGCTTAGATAGGGTGGGCTTTTATTGACTTGATAGAAGGAAAGTAAATGATATTTATACCATGCTATTGTGTTGACTGTGAGCTAAGCTTTTTCGTAGAAGTATCATGTCCTAAGTGTAAAAATGATAATGTTAATTTTCCAGGGAAAGGTAAAAGTATGACCGCGAATGAACAAGTAAAACTTAGCATCATTACAGAGAAGACCGAATATAAATGTATTTGCTCTTATGCAAAGGCAAAAGACATAATCGAGGCTCTTAAAGACCCTTCTGTGTTGTGGGTTGAATGGTCCGGCAGAGTAAATGATGTGGATTCAAACCAAAATGAATTTTGTGTCCGCAGGGATTTGATAATATCCGCTGATTTTATGGTTGCTAATAATCTATAAGGAGACAAGGAATAGAATGGACGAGCAAACAGAAATGGAATTAGGACATGAGGCCCAATGCCTTGACCAAGAAAACCAGCGGGAGCAGTTACTTGCCAAAACTCAAGAATGGAACAAGCAACTCCAAGCCGAAAATAAGAAACTGAAAAAGAACGAGAAAGCAATATTTTGGCGTATTCAATACAGTCTTGAAAAATTAGGAAAAGAAGCAACGCTTTTGTTAATTGAGCAAGCCCTGAAATAAATAAAACCGCCCGACCAAATTAACGACGAAAGGAATAGAATGAGCGAAATATTAAAAGGCATAGATGCTGTATTGTCAGACGAAAAACTCTGGTCGAGTGGAAAAACAATCCTAAAGAAAGTCAAAGAAGAAGTCGAGCAGCTTGAGGCCGAGCTTGATAAGTCGAGGGCAATCATCGACAAACTTTCCCCACCACATCAGCACGACCACGACTATTATCATGCTAATTGTGGCCTATGTCAACGAGAGAAAGCTAATCGAGAAATTCTATTCGACGAGGCCGATGCACAGGCAAGAGGATAATATTATGACTAAAATAACACCATCAGTACGTCTTAAAATTGTAACTGTTCATAAATTGCAAGACCTATCTTGTAAGCGTTACTACTATTGGAGATGGATTCGGAATCTTGAACCACGAAAGATAAACCTTAACTTTTGGTACGGCTCGGTATTCCACGAGGGCTTTGAAACTCTTGTAATGACCAAGAATCTAAACAAAGCCTTTGTTGCTATGGCTAAAGAATCCAAACTGCGTCTAAAGAGGTACATCGTCGACAATGATACTCTCTTAGAGACCGAGCTGCAAATGCGTCTTATCAAAGCGGTCATCAGAGCTGCCTCAACTCAGTCTTTTATGAGACATCTTGAAATGACCTGGACAGAGAGAAAGTTCAGAATGAAGTTGTCGCATAATGTTACATTTTGCTCAACTCCTGACGGTGCAGGTACGTACAAAGGTAAGCCGGTCATGTTTGAAATCAAGACGGCCAAATCGGTCAACAATAATTACTTCGCTGCTCTTGCGATGGACCAGCAGATATACGGCTATGGTCTTCAGATGAAACAAGCTGGTGAGTTCATTAACAAAGTGGCTTACTGTGTATTTCGCAAGTCAGGCAAGTATCTTAAAAAGGGTCAGGGTGTTGACGAATTTGTAGAGGAAGTAACTCAAGATATAGCGAAACGACCTGAGTGGTACTTTATTGTAGATTCAACATTCAAGACGTTTCCATATATCACGACACTCGGCTCGAATACATTAAAAGATGCCGAGGCAGATGTCAGAACGAACACAGAAGAACTGTTCAACCGCTATGATGTCAAGACAGAGAGGCTGTTAGACCTGGAGTATTGGCCTAAGAACTGTAAACATTGTCTGAACTACGGAGCTTGTCAGTTTCTGCCACTGTGTAAGAATATTCGTAAACACGAATTGTATATGCGGTTCTACCGTCAGAGAGAATTGAGATATGAAGATGAACATAAAGAATTGAAAGGAAGTTAACCAATGTCTGCATACAGAAAAGCAACACCAAGTATAAACCGTCTTGACCAGGTAGCTGCGTCAGCCTACTCAGCTAAAGCCGATGGAATAGTTTTCGAGACGGAAGCGAAAGTAGTAGGCGGGTCATTTCAGGACCATCTTATCTTACTTTACGGTGCACCAAAGATAGGCAAGTCCACACTTTTGTCCAAGTTCCCAGGTGTCTATTTCTTACCTACAGAGCCGGGCTATCGTGCTCTCAAGGTCCGTAAGACCGAGATACCCAACTGGATTACGTTCAGGAACTTCATCAAGTGGGCAGAGCTGCACCCCAAAGCAACAAAGAACGTCAGACTCTGGTGTATCGACACGGTTACGAATCTGTCCAAGTTCTGTATGCAATGGGTCTGCGGTCGTGAAGGCGTATCTCATCCGTCTGACCAGGAATGGGGCAAAGGTTGGGAAGCCTATGCTGATGAGTTTGCATACTGGACGCTGCGTTTGGCCCATCTTGGTAAGGGTATAGCCTGGATTTCACATGGCTCGACGACTGAGATAGTTTCTCGCTCGGTCAAGGTCACTAAGAATATTCCTGACATACCGAAGACAACGTATCGGATTATAAACAACTTGGCTGACATTATCTTAGAGATGGGCTATGTCGAAAAGGGCAAGCATGTCGAGGAGCTTGGTAAACTGCGGTGTTTGTTTAGTAAGCCGTCAGAGATAAGAGATGCTGGTGACAGAACTGGTAGACTTCCAGATGTAATAAAGTTCAAGACTGAGGTTGCAGCGGTTACGAAGATTCTCAGATGCTTTAGAGATGAGGACTAAGAACAATATTTACTTTTTACGAAGGGATTGACAATGCTCGTATTATCAAGATGTAAACAGGAGTCTATTATCATCAACGACGACATTGAAATAACAGTAGTGGCTGTCCGCGGTGACAAGGTCAGACTTGGTATAACCGCACCGGGGAATGTTACAATACACAGAAAAGAAGTTTACGAGGCAATACAGAGAGAAAAGAAAGCAGAGGCTGACAATGGCTGAGACAACAGAAGAAAAACTTGTTCATCTTCATGCTGCTAAAGAAGAGTTGGAGTTCAAAATGTCAATTGACAGTCTTGACTTTCATAAAAGGCAAGACGAACTTAGTTGGCAGATAGCTAAACTATACATCAAGATAAAAGAACTAAGGAAAGGAGGCCTGTGTGAATTAGAAGCGAGTGTAAGTTAGTATTTTGTTCAGTATAGTAAGTATTTTATTAACAATTAGTAAAGGAACTCAATTATGGCTAAAAAGCTAAAGAAAGTAGTAAAGAAGGGCAAAAAGAAAGTTGTTGCAAAAGTAACAAAGAAAGTTACCAAGAAGGCCAAACCGAAACGTGCCGGTTCAGTAGTTGACCGCTTGGCTGATGCTCAAACCGACTGGAACTCAGCGGAATCTCGTCGTTTCGGTGCGGCATTACCAGACGGTGTGTATGAAGGTACTATCGAGGCTGTCGTTATTGAAGAGTCTCGTAATGGCCGTCTACAGTGCCGATGGGACTTGCTCGTAACAGCGGGTGAACTGGAAGGCCGTCAGATTCGTAAGTTCAACGGTTTGGAAAGTGCTGACAACATGGCGTGGTTCAAAGGTGACTTAGAGACTCTCGGTCTTGAGATACCTGATGACCTGGCCGACCTCGGCGAGACACTTGAGGAAGCACAGGACATGGCTCTCAAGTTCCAAGTGCGTTCAAAAGATGAGTTCACTAATGTTGACTTCATCGAACCTCTTGAAGCCTCAGAAGCGGCAGATGACGATGAGGAAGAAGAAGAGGAAGTCGAAGAAGTTGATGAAGAAGAGGCCGAAGAAGAAGTTGAAGAGCCTGAGTACACCAAAAAGGAAGTCAAAGCTATGAAACCTAAGAAGTTGAAAAAGGTTGCCAAAGAGCTTGAACTTCCTGTTGACGAATACGACGATGATGATGAGCTTCGTGACGCGGTCATGGACATGCTCGGTCTGTAAAGCAGCGTACTTAACTTAGACCTCGCTTTCCTTCACGGACGGACAGAGGACCGGTTAAACGGATATTAGACAGACCGGTCCTCTATGTTATTATCGGTTATACAGAAAGACTACGATGATTAGACTAATACACGGCGATTGCTTAGAAAAATTTAAGTTTATAAAAACCGCTTCAGTTGATATGGTTATGACTGACCCGCCATACGGTACTACGGCTTGCAAGTGGGACTCAATCATACCACTTGAGCCAATGTGGGAGCACCTCAAGCGTGTGATTAAGCCTAACGGTGCTATCGTTATGACAGCCAGCCAACCGTTCACCACGACCCTGATAGCGTCTAACGTGAAGATGTTTAAGTATTGCTGGGTGTGGGAGAAGTCGAAGTTCTGTAACTTCCCGATGATTAAAGGGAGTCCCGGCAAGAAACATGAGGATGTTATCGTTTTTTCGGGCGGGACTATACCAAGACATAACGGAAATCCGATGCCATATAACCCACAAGGCTTGACAGAGGTGAATAAAAAGGTTGTGTATGACTATGGCGGAGACAATGAGTTCATGCCAAACAGGAAACATAAACTAAAGAATGGCACACAGACCCATACTGGATACCCGACGAGTATCCTAAGAGTAGACAACAGCATGAGCCGTGTCCACCCCACCCAAAAGCCAGTAGCCCTAATGGAATACCTTATCAAAACATACACCAATGAGGGCGAGACAGTGCTTGACTTTGCTATGGGCAGTGGAACGACAGGCGTGGCCTGCAAGAATCTTAATCGAAACTTCATAGGAATTGAAAAAGAGATAACATACTGGCGAATAGCTCGTAAGAGGATTAACGAATGACACCATTAGACAACTTCAAAGCAGTATGCCAAAAGCACTTCATAATTCGTGATATGGACTACATTGAGATAGTCTTTGGTACGATTTTTGCCAACAAGCTCGATAGTAAGCCCGTTTGGATTTATATAGTGGGAGCTCCGTCATCCGGCAAAACCGTCATTCTCCAAACCATACAAGGTCCAGACATAGCCCAGGAGTCAAAGATAACAGCTAAGTCACTCATATCCGGGTACTATGACCCGCGTGTACCAAAGGACCAGCAGGAAGAGCCTTCACTATTACCACGTTGGGATGGTAAGACCGTCATCATCAAAGACTTCACCAGTATGATTAACAGTAAGAGAGAATCGCTCATGGAGATAATCGGAGAGCTTCGTGATGCTTATGACGGTTATTCAACAAAGAGCTTCGGTACTGGAGAGACAAAGACCTTTCAAAGTAAATTCGGCATAATCGCAGCGGTCACAAACATAATTGATAAGCACCGAGGTATGTTGGCCGAACTCGGTGAACGCTTTCTGACCTACCGTAGCCCGGACATATCTTACGAGGAGGCTTCTCAACGCTGCTGGAAGGTCTCCGGTATAAAAGAAGTGAGCAAACAGGAGACCGAGCTACGTGATGCCGCAGCTAAAGTCTTGAAACAAAAGATGTATAAAGTAATTCTACCCGACACGTTCCGTAAGAAGGTCATTCAGACGGCCCAATATGTAGCTGTAGGACGCTGTGAGGTCAGCAGAGACCCTCGAACTAAAGAGCCTGAGATACCTGTGCCGGAAATCGCTACCCGGCTTACCAGGCAGCTCTGTGACCTTGCCATCGGTATAGCAATAGTACAACACAAAACCTACATTACCAAGCGAGTAGAGAAGATGGTCCTGAAGACGGCACTTGATACAATAACACTAAAACGTCTTCGTACAATCAAAGTGCTATATGATGCTTTTCCTAAACCGATAACAACCAGGGAAGTTGTTGATAAGATGCGGTATAGTGAAACAATAATTCGTCAATGGTTAGAAGACTTACACCTATTAGACTTAATAAGCCGAGATGAAACTTTTGGCTCAACTAACTATAAAATAGGTAAAAAAGTAATTTGGAAGTTAAAACATAAAGCACTTTTACACCGGATTTGGTCATAAATCCTATTTTTGAAAGTCACAATAGACCTTTAAGGCATCAAAAACCCGTACGTACTATCTCTACTCCCCCCCTTATACCTGCCCTATATATTCTAATTCGCTGTCTGTACAGATAAAGTGTGTACTGGAGACAGCGATTTACAAAGTTGAATAATTTCCAATATTTTAGTTAAGCCGTCTCCGCTTCCGTCCGACATAACCAGTGAAACAAGTTTATTATTTAACCGAAAGGAAAGAGTATGAAATCACTGGTAATTAGGATTGTAGAGATTGCAGCAGTATTGGCCCTGTTTTGGATTGTGCTAAGTGTTGAGGGCTGCTCGACCGTAAGTGGATTCGGACAGGATTTACAGAGGCTCTCAGAACCATACAACCAGAAATAACGGACTGAGCAGTGGGTCACGGATGACCTCTTTTACATCCAAGGCTTGTCATCGTCATATCGAGTATCAGCCTTGAGTTTCTTATCATCATCCAAACCTAAAGACGCAACAGCATCGTCACCACACTCTATACAGCAGACTACTAAGCCCTCTACTTTAAGAGCCTCACCTGTTATAAGCTTTCCACACCATTCACAAGTTAAGTCTGCTTCTTTATAGTCATCGTCGTTATATCTGTATATTTCTGTATCGGTCATAGTGTTTTAGCCTTTCAATAGCTCCGGGTTTTCGTGAATGTTGCCGACGACAGTACAAGTGTAGCAATGGATAGGGAAACTTTTATCACCATAAGCAAATCGGCTTTCTTTTTTATTCCACCACACTTCACACTTTTTGCCATTCTCAAGTTCGTTAAGCTGCACTATATCCCCCCCGTAAATCTCTTTGCCGTTCTTGTCTTTCAGGCCGGTGTACTGGCCGACTGTTTCGGGGATGACCTCAATAGCTTCGGGACCAATAGGAAAAGTTGCACCCCTGTTCCCAGGGTAAATCCAAGATTTACTGTTCCACTTTAAGTAATACCCATGTACCAACTCGCCGTTATCAACTCGCTTGCCCCTGAATTGTATATCTCTACTCATAGTGTTGTCTCTGCTTTCGGTTAAACATTATATACTGGTAGTTTTGCTGCTTTGTTACAGCTATCAATCAATGTTATTAAGTCACTTGGAACAGCTATGTCCAAACCTACTTTACTTTTTAGCCGGATAAAAGCTAATCGAGCATCGGTAGTACTAAGAGAAGTAAGCAGCTGCATAGACATTTCACCGGTAGTGGAATCTTGACAAGGCACTTTATGTCTGTCTATATACTCTTGGATTGTCTCGGCTAACTCTTTGAATGTTTTTACGTTTTGATAGTTTAATTTACGTCTTTTTGTGTTTGCCATCTTTTTTCCTTTCTAATTTTTGTTATACATTACACATTATTCATCAACTTCTATACTCTCTACAGCTCTTATTTTAGTAACCTCTTTAAGGTACTCTGCCCGGTCCTTCTCACGCCACATCATGCGGTAGAGCTTCTTCCTCGCGGCTAATGGTGCGGCATCAAGTAACAGCTTCTCATTCATCAGCCATATTATGAGTTCTTTATCACAATACTTATGGAAGTGCACACAGAAGTATTGATTCTTACCGATTGTGACGTAGCTGACGGGTCGCTCGGTCTTTCTGGTCATGGGTGTGCCCTCACGCATGGGTATGTCCTTTCCGTTTCAATATTAAACTACCGCTTTTAGTTTTGGTAAATAAGTCTTTGCGGCTTACAGCCCAATCAAAGACTGTATCTAATGACTTTGTTCTTGCTCTACCTGCATTACACCTATCATAAACATCTGCTAACTCGTCCCATGTTAATTCTTTTCCTTTGCTCATTGTGTTATCCTTTCTTAGATAATTCAGTCTCTACTTTCTTCCAGTACTTAATAGTACTCTTCTTCTTATAACCATTTGGTCCTCCGTTCCAGTTTCGAGAAATATCTCTCATAGTGGGCTTATGACCTAACCTCTTTTTCGTACAATAGTGATTACTATAGACCCGTAGTATCTCGACGCTTGCCTTTTTGTCATATCTGTCTTTGAGACTGAAAGCCGGACATTCTAATATACGGTTCACATCTTGTACCATTATAGGGCGTATCTGCAGGCAACCTACTGCCAAGCCATCATCACCGACTACATTACAGTCACCTCCTGACTCCACTGCTATAAGAGCAATTACCAAGATATTAAGCACATTAGGATCTATCACGGTCTAAACTCCTTAAATAACCTTACAGAATACTCAAAAAACGCACCAGACTGGCCCAGGATTGATTATTCTGGTCCAACCGATACTAAGTAGCCTGTTTTTCCTTTTTCAACGCCTCTGTTAGTTCTTTAATCTTCTGCTCTTGTTTACAACAGTACTCATTACAATACTCACATAGTCCGTCTATACAATCGGACTCCATTTTACAACACTGACACTCTTGAACAGTTGTATCGCTCATAATTTACCTACTTTCTGTCTTTACTTTTGACTTTAATATATATCATTATTATTACACTGATAACTAATCCAGCTATAAGCCTGTTCATTACCTTGTCCTTACTGTGTACTATACTTATATACTATATACTATATAACAGTACTATTACTATCACTATTGTTCTTTAGTCAACATTTTCTCAAGCCTGTCAATTATCCGGTTCGCTGCTTTTTGCCATTTTCTACGACCTTTGCCTGTTCTTATATACTCACTATATATCTGACAGACCGCTTCAAAGACAGGACTATCATCGCAGCATTCGTTGTACCATAAGTAACATTCTTCACAATCTTTATATCTAAGACATAACGCACATGTATAGTCCGCTATTTCCATTGAACCAATTTCTTTTTTTAGTTTTTCTAATTTTGCAGCTCTTAACTCCTGCCAATGCCTTCGACAGCATATTATTGCTGCTTTTCGACTTGTCTTGGCAGCACGTTCAATTTGTTTACAACTTAATACTCTCATTGTGTTCCTTTCGGTTAAAAGTTAATATTGTCCGTTATAATGACTGGGCCTTTTTTTCTAACCGCCGGAAAGGTCCGAAAACCGGCTTAAACCGTTAGCGGCAAGAGGTTACTATACTGCTATCGCTTGCAAAAACCGTTTGACGGCATAACGCCCGTTGTTGTTTAGGTGTCGTTGCCAAGCTCCGTTATACCTGCTCCACCTAAAACCGTAGCTTTTGAGCGTTTTGCGGATACCATCTTCGGGCTTGTCCGGAAAGATAAGCTGTATTCGGTTTTCTTCTGCATTTTCGACAACGGTTATATCGCCGTGTTGCTTTTCGACGGTTTCTGCTGGCCTTGTCTCAAGCTGGGCAATGCGTTTTTTCATACGGCTGATGTTTGCGTTGTTATTCTGCAAAGAATATGAGGCAAAGCCAACACGCCCGCAAAAATCAGGAATGAACAGTTTTTCAGCTTGTAGGGTGGTATAGTCGAGTTTTTCAAGTGCTGCGATTTTCTCGACTGTTCTGGTGTCTTTTGGTGCTTGCCTGATAATTTTATTAGCTGACTTCATTAGTTCCTGACAGTGTTCAGCCCCGGCGATTTTCTTTTGTAGCTTTGTAACTGCTTCCGGGTCGTCGGAGCTTATACCAGCCCGGCCAACGCCTGCCGCTTTTTGTTGGTAATAGTCGGCTTTTTCGTCGGCTGCAATGCTTTTTCTCATGGCATTATCGATTTTTTTAATGTCGCTGCGATGATGTCGCTCGCTATGGTGTCCGACGAGAATGGGCTGGCCAAAAGGTATCATGTCGGAAATAGCTTTTGAGCTTTGGTAGGCTGCCGAGCTTTCACCTTTTGCCTTGTCTGCTCGCGCAAGATAACGCTCGCGCTTTGCTTCTTGTTTTGCTTCGTACTCATTCATGGTTTTAGTCTCCTGATATAAGGTTTCAATTTCTGTTTAGCTGTTAGTTAAAATAGTATTCGATACTATCATCGCCTTTTTGTTTAATCTGCACAGCCTGACCGTAGAGACCGCTCAAAAGCCGGTCTGGATATTTTGCCCAGTGAATTCGTCCGTCAAAACCTCGAACAAATAAAACGTTACCATCGGCCAAAGTAACAGCCTCCGAGCCATTGCCTAAATCTTTGACTGACTGAATCGACAGAACAACGACCTGTTTTAGCGGTTGTGTAACCATTTTTCACCTCATAATTAAAGTTTCAATTTCTGTTTAACCGATGGCAGTTGAACCGCCTTAACAGTTATGCCTTGCGAAGCGTAGCCGAACCATTGTTAAAGTCTTCATCTAATCCACATATTGCCCAATGGTCATTAAACCAGCACGTCTTTCCGTCGCGTGTCCTGATATACTGTTGCAAAGCATCGACAAGATTCCCGTCTTTCCACATTCGTTTTTTGATAACGTCATACCCTGATTTAATCATCATCTTTTTAATCGCATACAATAGATGGCTTTCGCCTTTACCAGCAAGTATGCCATAATACTTTGGGTCGCCTGGTTCTCGGATAACCCGCAAACAGTTTGTATCAAATTCTAACTTCATGGTCTTGGTCCTTTAATTAAGTAGTTTATAGGGTTTTTAACCATCATGCCTTGCCAGTGTTATACCACTTCTTTGTTTTCTGCCGGTAATACATACCATCGGCAAACGCTACATAGTTTTCATAGTCACCCGGGTCTTTTTGCACATACCAAACGCCCTTGTCTTGCCAGATACCAAACGGCGAAAAGCAATTCAGCCGTTCTTTGCGCATTACTGTTCGCCAACCGCCGGAGTTTAACACGGTCTTATCCGGGTAGTATTGCACAACTTCAGTATCGTGCAGCCGAATCGCATAGTAACCCAACTGCTCATTTTTCAACAACCATGTGTTGTTCGCCAGCTTACGTCTTCGGGTCGTTTCAAATACCCTGCGTGCTTCGTCATAACTTTGGATACTCATTTTAGGACCTCACTTTCAATAAAGTTAATAAAATCTAACGGTTTACAGCCCCGGCCAGTGATTAAACTGAGCGGAGGGTAAAACGTTAGTGGTTTTCAGTCAAGATTATATGACATTAGAAGTATCTTTATGTTATGCCTATCGACCTCACATTCTAACATCATCGGTCGGTTAGGTGTATCTTTTTCACAAAATAGGCAGTTAATAGTAATCACTGCCAGCTTTTTAATTGTACCGAATAGCTTCCAATAGGTATTAAAGTCAATACCTATTTTCTGGTCGATACAGTTACTCATTATACCTTTACAAAGCTTACACGGTTCGATATTACGACCTGCAAAAGTTTCGGTGGGTATAACTTCTTGCCATTTCGGAAACTTGCTCACGTTATCATCGGGATTACGAACTAAGTCTAAATACTTTCCACTGCCTGTTGCCAGATAATAACCCGGTTCGAGATCATATCCTGCGACAACGACCATACATCGCCCGTTTGTTGCAACAAGGTGTTTTCCGTCTGAATAGATACCCTGAATCGCATACCTTGTTGTTTTTGCTGATTTTGCCGCTTGTAATACTTTCCAGATTTTAGTGTTTACATTTGCCATTTTAATACCTCACTTTCGTTAAACTATAAAACTATTCTTATTACATAACCAATAACAAGGCCCAGTTATCCGCTGGGCTATGTAATAGGCTATAGTATTGCTGTACTATGCGTTACCTGTAGGCCGTCCTTTTCAGCTAAAACTATTGTTATATCATAGCCTTTAACCTTTTTTCGTGTCGTTTGCTGCACTATTGGTAGTAGCTTTTGTTGTGCGTTGTAACTACTATCTGCTGTTATCTCAAATTGTTTG
>Ga0307928_10000649_pt1 | contig 26244 bp, 53 predicted proteins | sample AceLakmetagen232_FD_201815 | JGI IMG/M metagenome (GOLD analysis project Ga0307928, IMG submission 201815) | Saline water microbial communities from Ace Lake, Antarctica - #232 | ecosystem: Environmental > Aquatic > Non-marine Saline and Alkaline > Saline | place: Antarctica: Ace Lake... | reverse complement strand
AATCTTCAAGCCAACCAAATTCTGGATTTCCACAGGATGCTTTTCGCATTCCTGTTCCAGTCCAAGCCTTACCATCGTATACCTTACCAACCTGAGTCAATAAAGTAGTTAATGGATGCTTGGCAGGTTCCAAAAGATGTATCTTATCTACAACATCTAACTTTAACTTACCTTCAGCTTTTGATACAGCGGTAGTACGTGCAGCAGTAACAAGCGAACCACGATCATGGGTAGGTTCACTGTGATATGGATATTCTGCCATATATTTAACAATTTAGTTATTTTTTAAATGTGCGTTACGAATACCCACAAACAAAATTTAAAAAACATTAGGATTTGCTTTATCAGCAATCAACTCATCAACTAACTTCTTATCTTCAATAACACCAGCTGTTTGAGAACCACCGCCAGCAGCATTGCCAGCAATATCTTTGCCAGCTTCACCATCAGCTTCGGTAGCATCTTTAGCAACTTTATCAGCCAAGACTTGACCCTTAACCACATCATAAGCAATTTTAATATCATACTGAGTTGGATTCTTACCAAACCATTTTTGGATATCCTCTGCATAATCAGCATAATCAGGAGTCTTTTCAATAAAAGCAGTTAATTGACGCTCAAACTTATCAGATTCAGCATCTTCTTTGACACTATTTAAACCTTTATCAAATTCTTTTTTTGCTTCACTAACACCTTCTTTCACCTTTTCTGAAACCATATTTTCGATATCCTCAGGAGAAGTTTTATCATATTCCTTTTTACCTAATTGTTCTTTAACTTTTTTATGAGCTTCGGTAACAGTTTCGGCTTCTTTAGTAGAAACCTTTCCTTTCAAAACAGACTCGACTAACTCGGGAGTAATTTTATTAGCCATTATAGCTTTCACTAAATCAGGCTGTTCATCAACTTTATCAAGGAAAGGAGAAATTTTTTCATAAAAATCTCTATACTCTCCCAATTCGTTCCCTTGTTCGCCAAGTTTCTCTTCTAAATTTTCATATTGAGATATAGGCACCATTTCCTCTTTAGCTTCAGCGTCTTTAGCGCCTTTATCATCTTTGTCTTTATCATCTTCTTTACTTTTTTCATCTTTGGGCGGTGTTGTTGCCGCTGATTCCCCTGTTTCTCCGCCTAGATTAGGATCAGCCTCTTTTTGAATAAGATTATCAGGGCTACCCGCTTTGTTTGCTTCATTTTCAGGAGCAATTGCGGACCCATTTTTGTTTTCTTCTGGCATAAATTTATTTCATAATTAATTATTAAAATCAATAATTTTAAAAGACCTTAAGGTTTCCTTCAAAATTATTCTTCATCATTTGTTTCCTCTTCCTCTTGTTCTTCTTGTTCTTCTTGTTCTTCTTGTTCTTCTTGTTCTTCTTGTTCTTGCTTCGACTTTCTTTTAAAAAGCTTTTGAGCCATTTTAGACAAATCAACCCCTTCTTTAACTTCATTTTTCTTTTTACCCAATTTTTTGATGGCTTCAGAAACTTTTTTAGCTTGAGAAGAAGGACGTTTTACTTTTTTTAAATTCATAATTATATATTATTCTTTATTTACTAATTTCTTTTTAAACCAAATGATTCAGATCCAGTTAAACTGCTTAATCTTTCTCTTACTGTTTGTCTTTTTCTTTTTCGCTGTTTTGAATTATCAATAGTCCTTCCACCAGGGTCTGATCTAGTTGGTATTGGTGATTCTGGTGGTCTTCTTGTTATTGGTTGTAGTATTTTTGGTAAACCTGGTCTTCTACTAGCCTTACTAGCCTTTAATAATTCTGCTTTACTTGCTAGAGTTTTGTTTGAAACTCTTGGTGGAAGTTTTTTAACAGCAGCAGATAAAGAGAAGTCTGATTCTCCTCCTAATCTTCTTGTTATTGGTTGTAGTATTTTTGGTAAACCTGGTCTTCTACTAGCCTTACTAGCCTTTAATAATTCTGCTTTACTTGCTAGAGTTTTGTTTGAAACTCTTGGTGGAAGTTTTTTAACAGCAGCAGATAAAGAGAAGTCTGATTCTCCTCCTAATCTTCTTGTTTGTTTTGCTCCTATTAAAGCAGGTTGTGATAGTTTTACCCTATCCCTAACTAATTGTCGTTTTCTATCTTTTAATGCCATATATTTATTATTTAAACATTATCTATATTTGATTAGCAAACCTTCGTTTTTTAGGAAAATCATCTAAAGTACCATATAGTTTTTTATGACGAATTCGTCTTTCAGCATCTGTTCTCGGATTGCCAGCTCTACGATTACCAGTACCAACTCCGTCTAAAACTTTATTAAGAACTCTTCTTTTTTTTCTCCTACCCATACCAACTTTAAGCCTGCCTTCACCTAATGAATCAGCAGTAGTTTTAACACCAAGTGTATGAAGTGGTTCATTATTTGTCATATATTTATTACTTAATTATACCAATCTTATTAATTTGAATATCAAATGTTTCTCTAGAATCACTATTAATATTTTCATCCACTGAATGAGATATAACTTTTCCCTTAATAACTAAAGTAATACCATCATGCACATCACTTCCCTTTAACTCTGGAGCTTGTTTTACATTCAAATAAAGCGATGGATAATTAATGCGAGATTTACTTGCCATCTCAGGCATATCTTCTATTTTATTACGTTTTATCCCAGCATCATGCATTTTTATTTTGCCCAATACATTGTCAAGAATTTTTCTTTTTTCTTTGTTATTTGGCATATATTTAACTTATTTTTCAGCTTTTTTCTTTCTCTTATGTAATGTTTTTCCCATTATAGAAGAAAAACAAACAGCATAGGGATTCACATTATCTCCACTTGCTTTTACTTTAGCAACACAACGTTCCATCTTACTTTCTTTAGATTTTGAAACTCCTGGATAAGGCATGTGTTTATATTACTTAATTATTATAACACAAGTATCAATCTATTGTTTATCATTCTCATTTTCTTCTGCTTTTTTTCTATCTTTTTTAATTACTTCAATAGCATCTGACAAATCATTTAAACTCTGTAAATTTCCTTGATATCTGGCTACCAAAGTGGGTTCTTTAAATGGATCAACGCTTGCTATTCCATCCCTTACATATATTCTTCTGCCTTCAAAATAACTCATAATTGCTGGCCAATAGACAGAATAAGACAATTCAACCAATAAATCTTCCATAATATCTTTAGTCATTTCTCCTATTGGAATGATTACTCTCTCTTCTTTTTTTTCTTCTTTTTTTTCTTCTTTTTTTAGTTTTGTTTCTTTTTTCATAATTTTTTATTTATTATTTATCTCTAATTTTTAGCTTCTTCCTTTTGTTTTTTAAGTATTTTTTTCAATCGATGTATTTCTTTAGCTTTCATTTCGGCAAATGCCTGTTTTCCAATTCCTCCTTTAACACTTTCAACACCATATTTTTTCTTTGTATTTTCATGTGCTTTTTTGGAAATTAATTTTTCCTTTCTAGTCCAATCTCTTACTGCATAATATCCCCTTTGGGGAAGAACCATTTTAGAACTAGTAACATCTTTAGCTTTTTTTAAAAAACGTTTTACCCAACTATTCTTTGTTTTAGAGGTTGCCATATTTTTCTAGTTATTTATCTTTGAATATTTTTTGATTGTTGATTCAACTGCGCTTCAATTCCATTAGGTGCTTTTTGAGATATATTAGTATTAATTTTTCCACCACGATTCATCCCCCTTGGATTAGTAGTCTTAGGCGCAGGAATTCCTCTTGCCGTAGGTGGTGCTCCTGCCTGTAATAAATTAATCGGCATGCCAGCCTCTCCAAAAGGAGATGGAGTTCCAGCGCCAGCGCCAAGCATAGCCAAAGCTTCCTTAGCAATTTTATTTGGCACACCTTTTCCTCCAGTTGGCGGTACTCCAGCAGGCGGTATACCTCCTGGCATCATGCCTCCAGGTGGCATTTCTCCTGGCATCATTCCTGGCATTCCTTGCATTTGAGGTTCTTCTGTTCTTTTGATCGACTGAAGATCCCAATTCCAATCATGTAACATTTTAGCAGTAAGTTTCTCAGGATCAATAAATTCCATTTCAACCAATAACTGAAACAAATCCATATCTTGTTTTTTCTTAACATCATTCTGTCCAGCAATAGATGGAATCACTGTAGCCTTAATATCAAATTCACCTTTCAAATCATCCTTCTCAATTATCGGAAATTCTACAGTTCCATTTTCACCAGTAATCCTTATAATCATTTCCTTTGTCCAAAATTGACTATACATAGAAATCCAATAACGTAATACTTTACCATAACCTTCACCCAAATGATTAACATATAATCTAACACGTTCTAATGTTGATTCGCGCAAGTGTCTAGTTTCAGTCGCACTTCCAGATGATCCACCAATACCCATTGAAAAATCATCAACACCAGAACCATATCTCATGTCACTCTTTAATGATTCTTCTTCCTTATAAGCACTAGGCTTAATATCAGACATCTGAATTTCTCTGGCACCATTAGGATCGGTTGAATAAATTATACCAAATGGTCGAGTCACCAAATCTTTCTTATCAATATTCGCCAATGGATTAACCACCCACATTTTATGAATATTTAAAGTAGTGGCATCCAATCTCTGATTCTTAATCATATTAAGCATTATTTGAGGATTTTCCAAAATCATTGGAATGCCATAACCCTCAAACTCTCCAGGTATTCTCAAATAAGGAATTTCAATAAATGTTGTTTCCTTAAAATCATAAATCATAGGAATAAAACCGCCTTTTAAAATTGGTACCCCATTTACTATTACCGCATAAGCATCATCAAATGGACGAGTCCACTCAAAAACTTCATACATCTTTAAATCAGGATCAGCATTAGCTTGATAAGTTTCATTTGTCAATCCCGTCACACTACTTTTATAATCAGCTCCTTTAGTAATCTTTTCATGGTCAAGTTTAACTTGTGTCCTGACTGAACCATAATTTGTCAAATCTCCTCCTGGCTTTTCCAGCGCCATTGCTAATCTTTTTTTATCAGCCATATTATAACGCCTTTTAATTTCAACGCCAGTCAAAATTCTACGCTTAAACCAATACTGTTTGCTTTCTCTGTCAACATTGTGCCAATCATACCAAAGAGAATAATTATCTACCCATTCAACATAAGGAGCATCATAAAAAACCTGTTCCTTTTCTTTCCAAACATATTTCTTTTTAGACAAATCTTTGGTTTGTAAAAATTTATGGGTTCTAACATCTTTCTTCCAACTAACCTGCAAAAAAGCTGTTCCATAAATTAATGATGAACTAGATACTAATTCTGCGGTCTTATCACCTTCAGCTATTTCCCACGTAAAGTCACCCAACGATTGAATCCTAGTAGCTTTCGGCTGGTCATCTTTATTCCTACCCTGAACTGAAAAATCTGGACGAGCATCTAAAATTCTAGGCTTTAAAGTTTCTATCACGCCTTGAATATATGGCACGGCAATATTAGCTTGCCATGGATCTATTTCTTTTGCCCTATCAGTATTATCAGCAATATAGAGTTTATAAGAACGATCAAGACGAGGTTTAGTAATCGCAACAAAATAATTCCTTGCATCATCAACCTGCAAATTAAATTTTTTCATCATGTTTACTTCTTTATTACCATACATTCCTGATGTATAAGTTTCAGCTGCCATATATTTTATTTATTTATTTTTATTAATAAGCAAAACTTTTAGGCATATAATTTTCATAATCTAACTGTTCTAACTTTCCACCATACATTATCTTGAATCCTTGGAATCCAATAGCCGCGCCCATAATCGTATCATCATGAAATCCTGGCTGTGGCTTCATATTATTATTATCATCATAAATGAATACTGACATTTCATCCAACAAAATCTTACTATGAATTATCAATCCATCATCTCGCAATACTTGAGCATAATCATCAATTAAATTCTGTTTGTTAGCTCCTGTTGTCCGCCATCCTAATTTATCAGTATAACTGGAACTAATTGATTCAACTTTAGTAGGACGAAAATACATTGACGGATATACCAATTTCTTCAAAGTAAGTATAACAGTCAGTCCGCACGAATTATGTTCAACCACCATCAAAGCATTATTAAATCTTCGTCCCCACTTATCCAATAACTCACCAAATCTATCTGTCGCAATCTGATCGCGATACATGGCAGCTTGATTCCCTGTTTTTCTATTCCACACAATAGCAGTTGAATAATCTCCACCTTCTACGCCTTCTGCTGAATCGCATCCAAATATATATAAGCCATTTTTATCTATTGGTTCATAAAATATAAATCCATCTTCTTCATAAACTATAAATTCAGTACCATCATCTAATTTAACTTTATCACCAACTTCCAAAACATTTTTTCTCTGTTTTTTAATTACATTTTGGTCAAAAACTGAACGTCCAGAAGCAAGAAATTCCATTTCGTATTCTTGAGCAAAAATTTGAGGATTATTAATTTCATTTTTAATCTGATTTATTTCTTCTTTGCTCTGACCAGTTATCATCACTTTACCATTCCTTCTAATAACTATAGTTCCATTATCATTAGTAGGACACCAAACTTTTCCATTATATCTTTTATTTTTTATAGAAAATTTTCGCGCCGTTTCAGCATTTTTAATCTTAACAATATAACATTTATCCTCACTTTTATTTTGCTTTATTCTAGATGTATTTCCTATTAAAGTAGTTAATATCTGAAAATTATTAGAAACATCTTTATCTTTTTGCACAAAACTTCCCCCACCACCGTCATTCCAACCATCTCCTTCTATCATTGTTTTTTGTAATAGAACCATTTGACCATAAGTCAAACTTAAAATAAATTTTAAAGGTAATTCTTTACTTTTTGATAAAACTTTTCTAATATTTTTTGTTGATTGTGAATGTATCCTAATCTCGCCAGAATTTCTATTTTTCCTTATGTATCTTGTATATTTTAATCCTAATATTTTACACAAATTTTCTATTCTATCTAAATTTTTACCAACATTCTGATATATATATATTAAATATCTTTCATAACTTGCTTCTGTTATAACCCAACCAATTAATTCAACAAATTCATCAGTATACTTTTTTACCTTATTTTTATGCCAACCCATTGTAGAAACTGGTATCACATCATTAGTATTAAATTCACTAGCCATTTTTAACATCCAATTATCTTTCCAGTCCTTACTACCATTATAACTATGATAACGTTGATAAATACATTTATGATTCGGAGTCACTAACATGTCTAAATTATGACTTTCAAAATGCGCCATATTACCTTCATAATCATATTCAAATTTATCTGTTGCCTTTTTAATTTCTAATTTTTTTGTTTTCAAATTAACAGTAAAATGTTTATCGCCAATATTAAAATCTTTTCTATTTTTCCAACCTTTTACAGTTAAAATTTCTGTTTCATCATCTAAACAATATCCCCACCACCAACCATATTTTTTCTTTACCCATTCATTATCAGTCATCCACATTCGATGGTATAGATTACCTTGTCCTTTCGGTGAACTTTCAATTACAAACTTACCATTTAAAGGAACAGCAGGAAATAACGAAGCCATCTTTTCTTCTGCTTTTTCAATTTTTGGAAGTTCAGTCAACAAGCAATTATTCAAAGTATATCCACTACCAACATTCTCTGATGAAGGTAAAATCATTATCTTAGAATCCGTCTTTGGAAAACTAATTTCATATTTAGAATTATATCTAATAGTTGGCCTTATAGACGGCGGAGTAGTTCTATAAAATGTTTTTACCTTATCTAATAATTCAGAAACCAAATCACTATTATAACCAATCAAAGCAGTGGTGGTTCCAGGATTCATAATTGTACTATGATAGAAGTAGCCAGTGATTGCCGTAGAATTATGAGAAACAAATCCATTTGCTATATATGTACCTTCTGATGTTTGCAAATCTATCATTCTTTGTCTTGGAAGTAATTCAATACTACTTACTTTTAACCAACCATTATTTGGATATTTCTTATCCTCCCACCAATGTCTATCAATAAATCTTGATGGTCGTACTTTACCAATTAAATAAAACAATTCATCCATTTTATTAAGAACAAGTTTATTTACTGGTTTACTTCCATATTTACTACTAGTACCAGATAACCTTTTATCAACCTCTACTCTATATGAATAATTATTATCTCCAAAATATTTTAAGATTCTATCCCATACATAACCATCAATTTGACTAATTGTTAATTCTGTTCCAGCATTTTTCTTTGTTCTAAGACATCCTTCTCCATCTATTATTCCACTAATCCATCCATCTTCATAATTATTATTATCATCCCATATTTTAGTTATATATCTTATTTCATCATTAATTCTAATATCTTTTGCCTTTCTCCATTGAGTATGAACAGCACCTCTTACCTTACATAACATTCTATGACTTGGTGTTAATATCAAATCTCTACCATCATCCATTTTTAATTTAATCGAATATTCATAAACCTCTGATTTACCTTCAATAATAGCAGTTCTCATTTTTCTTGATGAACCTCTACCACCATTAACACTTTCATCACTAGCAATTATTTTATTACCAACTTTTAAATCAACTATTTTTTTCCACCTAAGTTCACTAGTTAATATTTTTGTATATGGATGAAAACAAAATCCAATTTGGCGAGCCTTGCAGATCATCACACGATTATGATTCTTAATTGTATTGAATATATCTTTTTGAGCTTCATTTAAAATGAACGGACGAAGTCCACCCTTCTTGGTTTTTATTTTACAAAAATTTTCTAAATATTTTTTAGGATCTTTTAAATTCTCAAATAACTTTTTTTCATCATATTTATTATTCATATAATTCTTTACCAATTTTTTCTTCTTCTTCCTGTTTCTTTTTCTCTTCTTCTGGCATTTCAGGTTCTATTACTTCATAATCAGCTACTTTAATATTTTTTGGTTCTGGCAATCCTTTTTTTTCATTTTCATCTATCGTCTGAATTAATATATCTTCCCAACCCTTTGCTTTATCATCTGAACTTTCTTCATACCTATCAAGACCAAGAGATTTCATCAAAGTCTGCCAAGCTTGCAATTTAATGGCTGGAGAAGCATTATCAGCAACATCCTTAATACCAGCCACAATCGTATCCAAGTCAATTCCAGCAGCCACCAACGCCTCATGATATTCCCTTCTAATAGCCAATTTATCTAAAGTGCGATAAACATCAGCAACCCTCTTAACCCCAATCATTTTTTTTAATTCATTTGGATCAGTCGTTATCTGTAATGCTTTTAAAAGAAGATTTTGTTGAAATTTATTATCACGATAATAATTATAGTGACCCTTTAAAAATGTTACAGGCTTTAATTTTTTTTGTTCTTTCATATTATTTTTTTCTTTTATATCCTTTAACTTTTATAAACATCAAATCAAGATAAAAAAGAAAAGTAACATAATATTCCTCTAAACCAACTTCATCATTATGGCACTTAACATAATTGATTACAAAATCAACAAATTTTATATAACTCATTCTTTTCTTTTCACCATGTTCTAAAAGTTCTAATCTCTCTGGCATCTGATAAACCAAAATCAAACACTCAAAATTCATATATTTATAAGGATATTTAAATTTTTCTTTGAATGGATTCTTTTTATCAAAATCTGGAAAAAAATCATCAAAGTAAGAAACGATAAAATATTTTATTCCATTTAGAATCTTACTTTCAAATCCAACATATGTACGTAAAAATATTCCATAAGAATAATCTAAAAATCTTCCATTATTATTATATTTATTTTTACAATATTCATAATAGCAAAATCTTTTTCCAAGCCATACTATTTTAATCAAATCATCAAAAAAGTTCTTTTCAAGTTTTTTAAAAGTTTTTTTAAATAACTTTAAATATTCATCTATTGGAATTCCATTGTCAGTTGTTATGTGTTTAAATTTACATTTTTTTAAAACATTCTTAGAAGTATAAACATCTTCATACTCCTTTTTATACAATTTCATAATTTATATTATATATTTTATCTAATTGGAAATTGCAGTGGCGGTTCAGCTTCCAATGGCGCGCCACCAAGCTGTGGAGCAGGCGATAAATTAGCAGGAACAGGAGTCGCTAAAGGAGTTTCCCCTTTTGGTTGCATAACATCATTAATTAAATTGCCATATTTATTTCCCATTAATCCCTCTGAAGGAATAGATTGTTCCACAGGTTCTTCTCCAAATTCTTTTGTAGTCAAACCCTTAAAAGCGATTTCAAATAATTCAGCCATATCAGGATTCTGTTCCTGTAAACGCTGTATGAACTGACCAATAGAATTTATATCATTCAAGTCCACGCCAAAATCAGATAAAGTACCCATCAAAGATTTCAATATCTCTTGTCTAGTTTCTTCCAATTTATTCTCATTGATTATTTTCTTAGAATTCAACTGTCGCTTACGATTCTGTACATCCTCAAATCCTCTGTCTAAATCACTTTTTATCTCATTTAATGAGTTTGCTTCCTCATTTTGAACAACTTTTTCATTTTTTAGAGTTTTTTTAGCCATAAATTTAAAAAATTAAGTAAATTTTACCTCAAAAGTTAAAATATTAATTCAATTATAACACAAGTTCATCACTTTACAAAAAAAAATAGGCTATTAACCTATTTTCTAAAAAATATACTTTAAAAATTAATACCAAGCGATTATTTTTTTATTTACTTGCGAGGGGGTTCACAATACTCGTTTGGAAAAGATTTAGGTTCATTTACATAAGTTGGTCTCTTATTAAAATCTATTCCAATTTTATCTAATTCTTCACGCGTATTATAAAAAATCTCAAATACAGCTACAGTACCAGGTTCTCTTTTAAAACTGACTTGAGTTACTTCACTGCGTTTACTATCTCCCCATCCAGTTCCAACATCTTGTTTGATATCTTTATTACTTACTTCACAAAAACAATTTGAAACATTATCAGTAGTATAAGTAAATAATGTTTCATTACAATCAGCTACACATAATATTTTTTCATTATAAATATAAGGAGGTATATGTGGCAATGGAGTAGTTGGCGGATAATACGGAGTACCTTCTCGATCAAATCGATCAAAAGTATATTTATATTTAGTTTCAAGATGTTCATTCTCTTTTTCATAAAATATAGCTACTCCTATAACACCCTGATTTCTACCTTCGCCCTTCATTTCAGCGTATGAATCTTCAGTAAACGAAAAGTAAAATTCATTCACTTCTTTATCGCTTCGGCGCCATCCATCAATTGTAATTGAATTATATTTGTCTATGATATAACCAGTTGAATCATATGACGCTGTCTTGCCATTTAAAACAGAAAGACCGTCAACAGTAGGAACGGCCAATATGCGCCTGCTAGAATTATTCCTAATTCTAATGCTATATTTGGATATTTTTTTGCCTTCTATAAAAACTTTGCCATCCTTATGATATTCCTTAACTGGTTTGCCATTGACTAAAATTTCAACTTCGAAATTATTTTTAAGCATAAATTTATTCCTTCTAGGACTTCTAACGCAACTACATGCGATTTAAGCCATTTATGCTTGGCATTAATTTTTTAAAGTACAATTAAGTAGTTTTCTTTATTTTAAATACTTTGCGATCCTCATATTCAGCTTGTTTGCCAGGATTCCAAGCACTAATCGGTCTGATGTAACCTACAACTCTGCTATATACTTCACAATGCTGTCTTTCGCGCTTGGGTGTATCTTTTTTTTCCTTTTTATCAATACTCATATACTATTTATAAATTTTTAACAAATTCCTTAAGCTTTTGATCTGGCACATACTTAACAATTTTACAGGCAGGAGCAGTCTTAACTTCTTTAGTTACAATATGCCCATATCTCCTTTCTTTTTGTTCAAGTATCTTAAATCTCCCCCAATCAGGAAGAACCACTATGCCATGTTTCTTGAGTTCTCTGCCAATTACCCTGACCATGCCATAATAAATCTTTTGAACCTCTTCTAAACTGCTTATACCGCCTTCAATCGCTATCTTACTAAACAACGCATTCTTTTGTGAAGGGCTTAATCTATAAAGTTTTCTAGGCATAGTTTTTTTTGTCATATTAATTCTTCAGTCCCCAACACGAAGTTGGGAACAATTATACAATGGACATCCTCTTGCGAGGAACTAAAGAATTAATTAGTTGCTAAAGGTATATATTTTTAAATTACTCTCTAATAATTTTCTAAAATTAATACCAATTTTTTTACAATATCTATGAAACCTTAAATGAGCACAATTAAGTCTAAAATAATACAGATTACACTCTCTATTATCATTTGTAATTCCATTAATGTGATGTATAATCTCAGTTTTCTTTAGTTTTCTACCAAATATCTTTTCAACAACAAATCTATGTTCCATAATCATTTTATTCTTTCCAATATTGATGTAAATATATCCACCTCTTTTAATGATTCTACCACCTTTCCACATTGGATTATCTGCTCCAACCCTACTGTTTGATATATTTCTTTTACGCTCTTCAGTAAATATTTGACCAGTGGCTGCTATTCTTAATTTCTCTTTATGTGCGTCAGAAACTGGCACACCACTTTTAGTTATGCTTATTTTTCGTTTATGTTCCTCTGACATTATAAATCCTGGTTTTGGTCCTGGTTTCATAAAATTATAGTTTAATAACTAATTTCCAATTAGGTATTAACAGCTGGAGGATAATACTGAGCTGCGTCCTAACGGTCGCTTCTGATACTATCCTCTACCAATTTTTATTTGGAAATCTGTTTGGTTTCAGAAAACCAACTGTTAATAACCAATTATCTTTTAGCTTCTCCTATAAGTTTTATCAGTTTTTCTAAATCAGTAACTTTAGGAGGAAAAGCAGGTAAATCCTTGACTGTTAAACCATATTTAACCATCAGTTTTTGTAGTTTTTTGGTCATTTTAATCTTAATACTTTATGCCAGAAGAAACTAACTGTTCTATATTATTATCTTTACGACCATATATTTTATGGAATTCCATATGACATTTTTCACAAAGTGTAATTCCGTTATCTATAGCAAATCTTAATTCTTCAAATTGAGCAAAATTTTTAATATGATGAGGATGTAATTTACCGCCTTTAACTTTACATTTTTGACAAGCCCAATTATCACGAGCAAATACAGATTCTCTCCATAATCTAAATTCAATATTTCCTCTTATTATTTTATTTTCTAAAGTAATTCCACCTTGCCAAAAATGACTTTTTTCTCCCATTTGTGTTTTACTTATTTTTCTTTTTGTTTCTTCTGAATGTTTAAACCCTAAAGTAGGTTTTTGTCCTTTTCTTGCTTTTCTTAATTTTTGTTTAGTTTTTTCTGATACTATTTTATTTTTACCCCATTTACCAAATCCTTTATTTTTAGCAATTTTACTCATTTTCTGTCTCGTTTCTTCACTTCTTTTTTGTCCTTTATTAGCTTGAGCAATTTTTCTTTTATGTTCTTCTGATTGTTTTTTACCTTTATGTGAATTACTTATTTTTATTTTAGTTTCTTCTGAAACTTTAAATCCTATTAATCTTCCCATATAATTTTAATTTCAAGATAATTTAAGAATACGATGCCAGAATTTGCTCCAGCCAGATACTTTTACATCATCAACTGACATATAGAAATCAGCTATCATCTCAAAGATTTCTTCTTCTGTTTCTCCATCAGTTATCCCTAATTTTTTTTCATCCTTAAAACATTTGGCAAAATATATGTCAGCTTTTTTCCAAATTTTAAACTTATAATTGCCTTCTATCATATTTCACTCTATCATAATTCACTAAAATATTAGGAGGTAGGATTCACTCGCTAAAGGCTAACCTACAACTTTCGGTGGGTTACTACTGGCATATAATTAAAGTAATCTTAATGTCATGCACCTACTCGTGCCATGCTGACAGTGGTTCAGACATTTGTCCATCACCGCTATGGGTTATCCCCATAGTTTTACTTTTGCACGCACCTTATCGCATAACCAACGATTGCTTTTCGCTCCCTCAAGGAAGTTACTAAGGGTTGTTTAGTCATATCTCCTAACATTTTAATGAACTATATAATCTAAATAATTCTCTATAAAACAGCGTCAAATAATTAATTATTTATTCGCAATCCTTAAAATAATCTGGTGGTGTTGGTGTTTGTTCTACTATATCTCCCTTTGGATTTCCAAAAAAGATTTCTCTTTTACAATCTACATCTGGACAATAATCTTTACCAAACTGCATTATCATATCCCATAAACTATAATTATAATAATGTTTGGCACTAAATGCTTCGTGTATTAAATCTTTGATACCTTTCCTTTGTTCTTTATCAGCAATAGAGGCATCTATAATCGTTAATACTTTACCAATATAATATCTTTGTATATCATATTGAATTTCTACAATTTTTCGTTTTAAAACGATAAATGGACTTAACTTTGACATAACTTAACTTCTCCTTAACTTGACACTGTTCTATAAAGAACTACTATAAACATTATATCCTATAGTTATTTAACTTGTCAACCCCCCCCCAAAATTTTAAAATTTTATTTTTTGGAATATGGGATTCCTATTACACTTACCACTTACTGGTTTAAGGAAGGGGATAGAGGGGATAGAAGGAGGGGTAGAAAGAAGATAGAAGGAGGGTAGAAGGAGGGGTAGTGGAGTAAAATACGCGGATGAGGTTCATATATAGTATTATACACGATTTCTTACCACCCAAAACGAACCACTCCCCCCCTTGCCATTCCATACCCCCGCCGTCCCCTGCTATGTTTTAGCTTATTTTAGCCATTATTCATCTTATACAATAAAATAGCATCTCTTAATGTATATTATAAGAGTATATGACTAATAACCTGCCTTGTATATACAATTAAAATAATCTTATATTTATATCTTGATGTAAAAATCTATGACAAACATTACAGACCACCATTAAATTATTTGAATTATTACCATTTTTTAATTTATTTATATGATGTATTCTTAATTTTGATAAGTCAAAAACACGATAACATCTCTGGCAAGTATAATGATAACAAGCAATAAAATCAACTCTTTTACTCTTTATCTCTTCTCTTAATACTCTTTACTCTTAAACTCTTCTGAATTTGACCATATAAAAAATTGTCCCTTATTGTATATCATATTAAAATTATAACATAAGTTTTAATTTTAGCTAAAAAGCAACGCCCAGAATTGCGATATAAACAATTCTATTGACGAAAGGGTATAAACTATCAACTCAATAATCAAAAACTCTTATATCTTAATTTTAGATTTAATTTAATTACTTTTAGCTAATTTTAGCTATTTTATTGATTTATTCATAAGTTATCCCCCGTTACACTATTGACTTATAGCTTCTTTTTTGATATAATGAAAGCAGTAATCAAGCCAAGAACCGATAAACCAACAGACAAGCGGACAATGGCTTAATTAAAATGACAAGACAAGCCACAAAATAACACGATTTAACCCCGTTTATTTTGTGGCTTGTCCGCTCCCGCCGTATTATATAATAAATTGATAAATGCTTTTTAACTCTGAAACTCTGTTTTTCTGCCCTTTGACAATCCAACCACTTTTTAGAAAGATAAAAGATTATGAATAATCTACCGAATACTATCACAAAAAATATAGAAAAAGCTAAAAATCATATAAAATTAAATTATAACCCAAAAAAATTATCAGACGAACAATATCAAGATATAGCTGATTATTTTAATACTCCTTACTGGTGGATAATTAAAAGAGAATTACAACATAATTAAACACTCTAATAACACAGGTGGCTGGATTATCAAAGGACGGAAACTCCGCCCATTTTTCTGCTTTTTGACAATTTATTCATTTTATAAAACATACCTTTTATGAAAAAATATTATGAAGTGCTTATCATAAAGACAAGCAAGGCCATAAACAACAAAAAAGAAAAATATCAAACATTTGATAAAAACACAAAAACTTTTAAAACTATCAAAGAAGTTAAGGAGTTTTTAAAAGAAAACTATAATCAATGTAAAAAAGCAAAAATCTACATTGACGACAAAGACAATCACTCGCAACACATTGGCTTTATCTATTGCTTCAAAAACTCTGATTATTCACACGCTCCCGTTGAAAACTGGTATCAACAGGACTGGATAACTGTTTATGAAATAAAATCAACTCCGATTATCATTAACTAATTTAATTAATTAAAATGGATAAATTATCAAAGGACGGGAACTCCGCCCCTTTCAATAATAATCATAAAACTATGTCAACAATAGAACAAAAAGCAAGACATACAAAAAATTGTATTCTCTGCGGAAAAGAAAAATCACCATTAGCTATTATCTGTTGGAAATGTTTTAAAAATGGCAAAGACCCGCTAAAATATTCTCCATTATCAACTGAAAAATGGCTCAAAAAAAATCTTACAATTTAATAAATAACATATAAAACTATGTTCTCACGCCAACACTACGAAGCAATAGCCAACATTTTAGGCGAACAGCTCCAAGAGGCCACGCCTGAACAGGTTGACGCTATTACTAATATCACTAATAAACTTATCAAATATTTTGAAACAGACAATCAAAACTTTTACGCTGATAAGTTTAGAAAAGCAATTATTAAAAAAAACACTAATAACTAATACTTGATAATTTTATTTATTGACTTGACCGCTTTTCTTATAAATTGCGGTTAAGCTAATAAATAATACAATAAAATGGATATTGTATATTTTGAACATAACGATTATGGCAAAATGTCAACGCCATTAAGTAATTGGATTTATAAAATGTTTGAAGCGACAATAAAAAGCGGAGAGGATATGGACGAAACAAAAATAGTAAATAGAATTGACTGTTATAACTCTTATATTGAAACTGAATAATTATTTATTGACTTGACCGCTTTTCTTATAAATTGCGGTTAAGCTAATAAATAATAACCATTATGAAACTATATCACCACAAAACTGACGGCGGGGCGGAGTATTTAACAAACACTTATAAAAAATGGGAATACAACGGCAAAAATGGCAAAGAGGGAGTTTTAAACGACAAGACAAAATATGTCGTCCGAATAGACGGGAATATTGAAAAAGACGCCGAGTTGACAATAGTATAATTTATTTATTGACTTGACCGCTTTTCTTATAAATTGCGGTTAAGCTAATAAATAACAAAAAAACAACACTCACGAAGTTTAGCCAAAAAACAACGCCCAAAACTCGCCTTTAACGCCTTAAAAATTAAAAAACATACTAACTATCCACTATGTATAACACTAAAACCCTAAAAGCGGTGAACCGCTATTTTGGCACAAGAAAAGAAAACAGAATAACAATGGACGAACTAAAAAAAATGGACTTTGAAACAGTTAAACAAGCAAGTAAAATGGCGACAAGATAATACATTTTATTATTTGCTGACTTGATCGCTTCTCTCTTATAGCGGTTAAGCTAATAAATAATCAAAAAGACAATGAACCTCAAAAAAACCTTTTTTGGACTATGGCAAGATAAACTCTTATCCGCTGACAACTGTCAAAAAAATAGTTTTTGGCAAAAGATAAGAGAATACATTGCCATTGCTGACTTGATTTAATTTGTTTATTGACTTAACTGCTTTTTTAGCGGTTAAGCTAATAAATAAAAGTTCGTTGACAATTTACAATAATGTTATCCCGTAAAAACTCCTCGCAAGGACTGAAAGGATTAAAACTATGGACATAATAAATGTAAAAGACATATTGTCAAAATCTTTTACCACAACTAAAAAAGGCGAGGACACCATAACTATTTTTGATGATAATATGCCCACCGAGTTAAAAGATTTATTTTTTAAAAATGATTTTGAAATAGATAACTTCTATTATGATAACTCTGATTATGCTTTTGATTTAATGAATGACGCCATAACAGACGCTAAAAGTATTAATGAAGCAATTAAAATCATAGAAGATTTTGACTCAATAACTGACGAACTGGAAGCCGATCCCTACACTTCTCAACTTACAAACTGGTTAAATTCTAATAATATAAATGTTGATTATATTACACAAGCATTACAAGAGTTTGGCGAATTTAAAAACGGCTTTGATTTACTTGCTATGGCTCAATATATTGCCAAGTGTGAGGTATATAATTTAGCAAAAGATGTATTTTTAAAATACTTAACTAATAATAAATAACTCCTTATGAGGAGTTTTGACGGGATAACAGGAACTTCTTAATCACTTCGCAAGGAATGAAAGGATAAAAAATCTATGTTTTACTATTTTTATGATAACAAAACTAAACTAATCAATGACCAAGAGCATTTTATTATTTATCGTGTTTTGATGAATGATAAAATAAGCATTGATGAAGCAGAACGAAAGGCAAGAACAATAGCCAAAGAAAGAAAAAGTAAACTGGCTGGTGGTATGTTTAGCGATAATTATAAGCCCTATAATCTTAAAACTAATTATAAAATTATAATAGTTCCAAAAGACACTAAAATCTCACCCTTAACAAAAAAAGATAAGTTTATAATCAATTTAATAGAATACGAAAACAATTTAGAATATGAAATATTTTAATTCATAACGCCTTGCGGGGCGATTAAGGAACTCCTAAAAATTTATATAAGGAAATAGAGGAGTTTTGACGGGATAACAACAGGAACTTCTTAATCACTCCGCAAGGATTGAAAGGATTAAACAAATGAATTTATTAGGACTTAAACTATACAAACAAGAACATAAATATAGAAAAAGTCAAAAACTTTTGAATATTTGCGAAAAAAAATTTAAAACCTTTGCCGACTTTGAAAATTTTATCACCACAAAAGAAAAATTACCCGATAGTATGGCAATTTATGACATACCCTTTACAATGGAAGAATATGATATGTCTGGCGAAACTGTTATCTATAAAAACAAAAAACTAATGCTTGATATTATTGTTGAACATTTTAACCGATATGCTAATATGGCTAACATTAAAAATATAACAATGGAAGAGGGATTTAGTTTTAGAGAGGATATATCATATATCCAATAACTAATAACACCTTGCGGGGCGATTAAGGAACTCCTAAAAACTTTTATATGGGAAACGAAAAATACCACAAATTCACGCCACAACAAGACGGACGGCGGAAAATAATGCCCGAACAGCACAAGGAAGTGAGGGCAAAATACAAGGAATTAAAAAGCCAACGGCAAACAGCCGAATTTTTTGGCGTGTCCCGCCGACTGATTATCTTCATTTTATATCCCGAACGCCTAAAAGCATTACAAGAACATAATCGCAAAACCAAGCATTGGAAAAAATATTATAACCGAGAACAGCTAACCAAAGCTACAAGAAATTGGAGGGCAAAAAAGAAAAAACTGGGATTAAGAATAGACACCCGCAAAACATTTTACTGTATAAAATGTAAAAAGATGTTGCCGAGATATGGCCTGTATTGCCCGATCCACAGAAAAGAGGCCATAAAAAAAAGCCAACAAAAATACAAAAATAAAATACTGGTGGCATAAGATAACACGCCTTAAAGACAAGTTATCTCTATAAAGCCGACACAGGCAGGAGTAAAAAACGCCAGTATCCTTTCTATCCTTTCAATAAGCATTTTGTTTATTGACGGAAACGCATAAATACCCACGCACTACGCAAGGGAATTTATGCTAACCGCTAATAAATAAAAAACAATATGGAAACTCTAAACGAAAAACTTATAAAACATTACCATTGTTTTAATACTGAACGATTTTTTTTAGATGAACACAACGAAGAAGAGGGATTTTTGTCTATTGTATCAAGCAGTATAGAAGATCCTTGCCCGATAAAACTATGTAGAGGAATTGCTAAATTCTGTAAAAAGAATATAAACTACGAAAAATATCCTTTTATTTATGTAGGGGCATGGGTTTTTGAAACAGATAAATTATAATTGCTTATCATAACTTATCCACACTATACACTATTGACAAATTATTTTAAATATGATACAATGGATATATAATCAATAATCACAAAAATATGGAAACTTTACACCTTTGTTTTTATGAATTATCAGATAAAACACAGAAAGAATTAAAAGAACATATAATCAATTACTGGGCAAGTGTTAGAAAAAATAATACTAACACGCCAATAAATAAACACTCAAAACAATTAGGAATTGATAAACTTTTTAATCTTAACAACGCTGGAATTGATATTGATATATTCCCTTATATGACTTACTAATTTATAAAACTATGAAGAAATACTTAAAAATAAAAGAGGCCAGTCAATATCTCAATATCCACCCCGACACCTTGCGGAATTGGGAACGAAAGGGACTTATCACTCCTCAACGCTTTGGCTCACGCAAGGATCGGATTTACTCAACCGAAGAACTTGATAAATTATTTAATAAACAAACTAACCAATAAATTTATGACAAAAAAAGAACTTATAAAAGAAGTAGAAAAAACAATTAGAAATAAAATAAAAGATAAATCTAATCTTATTTTTTCAGAAATTTTTGATATTTTAGCTGATGCTGAAATAGAAGAACCAGCTAAAAAACTCTCTTTGTTATGTGAATTAGAATATGCTCTAACTATGATTGAAGAAGGACACGAAGCAGAAGATTTTAGTCATTTAACTAACTAACCAATAAAATTATGAACAAAATATTAAAAGACATTTACACAGCCATTGAACTTGGAATTGAATTTGGTTGGCACACAGCAAATACAAGCAACCCAAACCAGTCAAGAGCAGAAGAAAGACACGAAATTATGAATAAGGTTGTTGAAGCGGTTGAGAATTGTCCCGAAAATGACATTGACGAGTATGTAGCAAATTTAATAAATAACCAATAACTATATGTCAGGACACTCTTACGGCACTATTTGCCCAAACTGCGGGGAAGAATTAAACGCTTACTCCGACCACAAGCCCTTTGATACTGTTAGCGGTGAATGTATGTATTGTGGATTTTGCTACTACACTAAAAGCGATCAGATGAGTTTGGAAGAAATGAACGAATTGAGAGAAGATTATAATAATAATACTTGTTTTGATGATACTAAACTAAAACCGCTTAAAAAATTGCCTAAAATAAATAAGGAACTAATTTATTAACCAATAAATATATATGAAAAAATTTAAAATCAAAATAAAAGACGAAAGTGAATTTATAACAGCAGAAAATGAGCAAGAAGCGAATGAGATATTTTGGCGAGATAATATGTATCCTAACACCGATATGGAAAATTATCTTGATAGTATAACCGAAATAGAAGAATTTGATGATAGAAAATGTCATCTATGTGGTGAACCAACAAAAGATAAATACTGTCAAAATGATGATTGTGCTGAATTTGTTAAAGATGAAATGGACGACTTTACAAGAGTATTTTTTGCTGTAACACACGAAGAAAACAACACAGAAATATTTGAATTTATGGAAGAAGCAAATAAATTCGCAGAAGAAACTGACGGACAAGTTTGTGTTGCCGAAGTCCGAAATGCTTACCGTGAAAAAGATAATAGTTGGAACTACGAAGATTTGAATAATACATTTAATTTCATACAATAACTAACCAACAAACATATGGACAAAACAGCCCTAATTAAAGAAATTAAGGCCGAAATGAAAGAAATATGGCCTAATATTGAACATATTTATAGTGGTTATACCGAGATATTCCGTTTAAATAGCGAAGAAGCGTATGATTTAGGTTGTTATAAAATATTGGAAAAAATATTAAAAAGATTAACTAACTAACCAAACATATGGAAGAAAAAAATAAATGTCAAAAATGTGGGTGGTTTGGTAGTGATGAAGAAACTAAAAAATGCCAAAAATGTGGCTCAAAACAATTAGTATTAGTTCCTGCCTGTCAATACTGCGACAAACCAGCAACTCGCAATATCCAAGAAGTAATGATTGAATGGTCAATAAATAAAAAAGGTAAATATGGAAAAAATCATACTATTTTAGAAACTGGAATGAATGATGATTATAATTATCACTTATGCGATAATTGCGAACCAAAATGGTAATTTTAACTAACTAACCAAACATATGGAAGATATAGGAATATCAGAAAATCATTATAAGCCCGATTGTAGAAAAGGATAGGGATATTTTAAATGTGCCAAATGTGGCGAAAAATACTTTGATTGTTTTTGTGCCACTGACGACATATCAATCTGTCGGTGGTGTAGCGGGAAAGAAGATTAACCAACTAACAAATATATGATAAAACTTTTAATAATTCCAATTTTAATTTTCTGTGCTTGGATATTTATTGTTTGGTTTATTTTTAGTGGCATTAATAGAACTATTGATACCGCAGTTGAAGAACACGGTTCATTGTCAAAGGGTATTGGTGTTGAAATTGGAGAAATGATAAATAATTTTAAAGATGGATATAATAAATCTGAAATAATAAAATAACTAACCAACAAAACTATGAAAAAAGAAACAAAAAAAGAAACAAAAAATGTAATAGTCAATGTCAATTTAGAAATAAAAACTCCTCATACCACAGAGGAGGAAGCCAAAATATATGCCGAGAATTATGAACTACCCAGCGAATATGTTGAAGATAGTTTTGAAATAGTGAAAGTAATCAATAATAACTAACTAACCAAACATATGATTAAAACAATAACCACAACAAAAGAATTAACTGGCATAACTAAATACTTTCATATTTATTTTGAACTGGAAGACAGCAGAGAAATTGAGGCCACTCTTATTAAAAATTACGATCCTAACAATGACACACAAAATTATATTTTAGAAATTATAGAAACTCCTATATCAGCAGATTTAACCGACAAAGAAAGAGAGGAATTAGAAGAATTAGCTATTGAAGCTGACGCAGAATAACCATTTTAAGGTTGTTAGAAGCCGATTTAAGCGATTTAAACCCCAAAAAGGTAAAATACTAAAACTAACCATAAAACTATGAAAACACTAATTGGGTATTGTGGAGTTGATAGCGGACAAATTATGATAACTGATCCGTGCTATCTATCCACTTGGAAAGACAATGAACCATTTGGCATAAAAGAAAAGGACGAAGACGGCAATTTCTCTTATCGTGGTGCTTGTGAATTAACCACTCACCCTACAAAAAAAGGAGGTCAATTTAAAAATAAAATTGGGGCAGAAATTGGAGTAGTATCTTCTTCTGGCTTTGGTGATGGTGTTTATCCTGTCTATGCTGAAATTGTTGAAATTGGAACTAAAAAACAAAGTGATAAAAGAGTTAAATCACTTACTATCAAATTTTTTGACTAACTAACCATAAACCTATGCCTAAATTCATCTTTAAAATCCACTATGAAACAGATCCGATTGAGAACGATGATACCAATAGTGCTTATCAAAATTTTTGGGATAATATTTTTCCAAAAGAAAAATTACTCTATGACTTTATTGACGAACACACTAAAGTTATACCAATCCCAAAGGAACTTGACTTACAAAAACTCGCCCAAGAATTAGCTGGTCTTGTGCTACAAAAGCAAACAGAAATATATGGCAAAGACATTGAAACTGCTATGGATGGAGATTGGACTGAAAAACTGGCAAGTCTTTTTTTGCTTAAATTAAATATAATTAATGGTAATATCTCACAGCGGAAATATGAAACCAAAATCAAAAAAGAAAATAAGAAACCCGCAAAATTCAATAACAAAAGAAAATTAAAACGAGATTGCGTTGTTTCCGTTGTTAATGGAGAAGACCTTGTTGGAATATATGTTAAAGACGATCCTCAAAACCTTTTATTAGAGTGTTCGCCCAAAAAAGCCGACAAGTTAATCAAACTCTTTAACAATAAATAAACAATGAAAAATAATACCAAAGACACCTTGATCATAATCGGTGGATTAAGCAGTTGGGTATTTGTTCTGTTTCTAATCCACAAACTCCTCCAATTTCTTAAACATTTTTAATTATAAAGTCAAATAAGCCAAAAAAAATCCCGCTCACTCTAAAAAAAGAGAAGCGGGATTTTAAGTTATACATACAACTATCATTTAAAAACCCCTGTCCGATACTGATAAAATCATTACGGCTAAATCAAGGGGGAAGGAGAAATATATCCTTTTCAATATTTTAGACGATTTTATCAAGATTTTGTTACACATAATAATAGAATTCACTATCCAATCAAAAGAGAGAAACCGAAGTTTCTCCCTTTAATTCCCTTATGATCTTTAAAAATTATCATAACTCTATTGAAAAAATAAATAGCCAAAGCCATATATCCCCAATGTCAACGCTTTAATAATATCTAAAAATTAAAGGAATAGTAATTAAAGCTAAAATAAAAATGAAATTTTTTACTTTTTTCTAATGCTTTCCAATCTTTTATTCTAATTTTAAATTACTACCTATATATTACCATAAGTAAATAAAAAAGAAAAAGAATAGGAAGTAAACAAAGAATAATAATCAATAAAGAACAAAATATCCACCACACAAGGTTGAGTGAAAAATCTGGCTTACTCTCTAAATTCCTTTTAATAGGATTTGGCTTTGGCGGTATTATTTCTGGCATTTGATTTTTCTAACTTTTTTATTTTTACCTTTTCTTTATGTAACTTTTTATTTCTATTTTTTAAATTCATTTAATAAACCTTTTAATTTAGATCAATTTATTTGTTATTTCTTTTACCTATTTTTTTCCATTCTTCCATCTTCCTTTGTGTATATTTTTTAGCATATTCAGCTCGTTCTTTACGATGGGTTTTATTATAGTAATTAGAATACGCACGATGCTTTTCGGGATGCTCTTTATACCATTTAGCGATAGCAACCTTACATTTTTCTTTGTTTTCTCTGTAATATTTTTTCGTTGTTCGTTGATGATATTCTTTTTGACACTCTGGATTGTGGCAACATATTCTTGAAGAATTTTCCTCGATTAAACTTTTACCACAAATACAGCAAAACATATCTTTCTTATGTTCTACACGCTTTTTAGTTTGAGTTTTTTTGTTAGCTTTAATCAAATTCTTTTTTCTTTTAATCAAAGCACATCCATCACAATAAATTCTTCTTCCACTTTGTGTTTTAATTTCTTTACCACAAACAATACAATTAATTAATGTGATTTTACGCTTTTTGTATGTCCTTTTCATTATCATCATTGTTATTATTAGAAGATAATTCTGGCCTTGAAAGTTTCTTATATTCATCCAATGATTGGACTATATCTTCTTCTTTAAAAGATTTTCGATAAACATAATGATCTAATCTATCTATTTCATCTTCATCCTTATACAATTTGGTAACACAAACAAAACAACCTTTTGAAGTAACGGCTTCGGCAATCTTTTGATCTAACTCCACTAATCCTACATCTAATGCTTTTATTGTTTCAAGCTGTTTTTTCAATTTTTCATCAGGATTTAAAAAATCAACTTCTTTTTCTTTCTTTCTCCTAAAAAATTTTGTAAAAATCATAGATTTTATTTTAAATTATTTATTTTCTTTTTCTGCCCTTTTTAAAAATAAAGGGAATAGTTTTTTTATATAATAATTTTCTTTGAACATTATAAATTTTTATTACTACTTTCTCGTTTATAATAATACGATCAAACATTAAATTTTGAAAATCTTTAGGCAAATCGCATCTTAAAAGAGTTGAATATTCATCAAGTTGTTCGTTTGTAATTTCATCAAAATTGTTCATATTTTTTTATTATTTCTATAATCTCATTCCTTTTTTGATTGTAGCCATCAGCACAATCATCTCCAGGACAACAACTACCATTTTCATCAATTTCATCAATTATATCCCAACCATCTGCTTCAGTTGCTTCCTCCCCAACAATCTCATCAAGCAACTTTTTAAATTCTTTCTTTTGGGTTTCAAACTCTTCCAATATTTTTTTTAATACAGGAGTTATTGCCCAGCCATTTCTGATATTCATCAGACATTGTTTTAGTTCTTTTTTGGTCATTTTTTAATTGGTTTTAATTTTTTACCACAATGGGGACAAAAAACTCCATATTTCTTTTTTGTATTTTCTTTCTCAGTTTCATATTTATTAATAATATTATTTAATTCATCTTGATCTAATATTCTTTTTAATATTGACATTGATAACGCTTGTTTTTCCATACTCATTATTTATTATTTAGAATTAAGTTTCAAATAAAAATTAGCTACTGAAATTTTTATGGTTTTACCTTTAGCTTCTAATGGTTTACTTTGAACTCCATAAATTCCAGA
>Ga0307928_10000647_pt1 | contig 26268 bp, 52 predicted proteins | sample AceLakmetagen232_FD_201815 | JGI IMG/M metagenome (GOLD analysis project Ga0307928, IMG submission 201815) | Saline water microbial communities from Ace Lake, Antarctica - #232 | ecosystem: Environmental > Aquatic > Non-marine Saline and Alkaline > Saline | place: Antarctica: Ace Lake... | reverse complement strand
TTTTAGTTCTTCAGCAGAAAAAGCAACTGGTTCTTCTAACGTTTTTCTTGGAAGTTATTCAGCAGAAAAAGCAACTAGTGCAAGGAATAATGTTGTAATTGGATATATGTCTGGAAGAGAATTAACTTCTGGAAGTTATAATGTCTTTATGGGTAGAATGGCTGGTAGATATACCAATACCCAATCAGGACAATTTATTGTTAATTCTTATGACCAAGGAGATTATGCTCATGAATTAACTGATTCAATTATTGTAGGACAAATGACAGACAATGATCCAGACAATCAATATATACAAATCAATGCACAAACTAATATAACTCAAAATTTAAACATTGAAAAGGATTTAAAAGTTCATGGGAATGTTTCTTTTCAAAACCCTCACTTAAATGCTTTTGATAACTCAACACAGAACTTTTTAACTTTAGGAACTGCTCAAGTAATGAATTTAACAAATAATGGTTACCATTCACATCAAATATATATAGTAAATCAACAAAATATAACTTTTGATAGAGTAGGGCATTATCAGTTATGTGCATCTCCTCAATTTTATCAAACAAGTGGAATGAATAAAGAAGTAGAATTTTGGTTACAAAAAAATGGAGTAGATGTTGAATGGAGTAATTCAAGATATACTATGGATAATGGAGAATATTATGCTCCTCATATTTGTTGGGAAATAGTTATAGTAAACCCATCAACAGAAAATGCTAGAGTAATGTGGACAAGTGATTCTACTTCTTCTCAATTAATATCAGTAGATGGATTAACAAGTCCAACAAGACCTGGCATACCTTCTGTTATAATGAATGTGGAATTGGTGTCAAATGGAGATTAAAATAGAAACATTTAAATATACAGTTAACTAAGAAAGATTGTGATGTGATTATTAATGATACTAGAAATATACACAATTCTAATTTTTATCTGTATTATATTTATCGCAATCGGGTATTTTCTCAAAGGCAAAGCCGACATATTCAAGTTTAGTGGTTTTGTAGTTTTATTTATTCTAGGTCTTATGTTAGTTCCTTATAATCCTTTTGGAAGTGTGGAATATAATAGTGGTAGTTCTGTAGTTGTTGCAGGTACTACTTACAATATTACTGATAACTATACTACTTTTGAAAATCTTAGATTAGGAGTAATTCTAGCAACACTTGGAGGATTAGGTTTTGCTTCTGCTTTTATGACAAGGCAAGAAGAGGATGAATACGAATGAAGAAGAAACAAAATAATAAAGATGCAGAAGTTATGTTCTACGAATTTGGTAGAAAGATTTTTGAGTCTAAAGGTAAACCTTCTAAGGTTATGAAAGAACTAGAAGACTTTAAAATGAAAAAAGGAATTTAAGATGGCTGACTTCAAAGCACAAAGAGAAAAGAATGAAAAGGAACGTCAAGATAGACTTAAAAAGAAATCTTCTAGTGGTGGTTCTTCTTCTGGTAATAAATCTTATGTGGATAAGGAAGGAGTCATAAGAAAGGAAGGACAAACAGGTTATAAAGAATCTGATTATACTGATGCAATAACTTCTGGTAAAGTTAGTTCTTCTAGTGGGTTGCCAACTACTTTTTCAACAAAAGTTAAGACTGAAAGAACTCAAAGCACTTCTGAATTAATAGAACAATCAAAAATAGCTACTGAGATTTCCCAAGAGTTACAAAACGCAGGACTAACTAGAGCACAATCTAATAAACAAGCAAACGAATTAGCACGAGCTGGTGCAACATTAAAGAACGTAAAAGATGCTGTAACTAAACAAAAAGCTGAGATTAAAGCTAGGGAAATAGAAAGAAAAATAGCTTCAGAGCAACCAGTTAAAACATTTATGAAAGGAGATAAGGTTGTAGGAATAGAAGATCCAGTAGTAGGAAAAAGTTATTCTATCCCTGAAACAACTACTGAAAAATTATTCTTAGACTTAGAAGCTAGAAGAACAGGTGTTCCTTCTTTTATACAAGAAATAAAACTAAAGAGTGCAAGATCTAAAGAGGATAAATTAAAAGAGAATAAAGTAATTGGAGTTGCAATAGATACTTTTGGTTTTAAAGGTTTTAATTTTAGCAAAGAACAAAAAGAAACAATACAAACTACATCTGATAAGATAACAAGTCCTTTAGTTAATTTAGGTAAGATTAGTTACGGTGCAGTTGCAGAAGGAATTAGTGCTGTTAGAACTGAAGCTGGATTAAGTCAGTTCATATCAAAAGATTTAAGTGGAGAACTTTCACCTTTAAAACCAAAAGTATTAAGAGAAGCTAAAGCATCAAAGAGCCAAGAGTTTATTTACAAGTCAACTTTAGAGTTTGATAAAGCTAGAATTAAAGCAGAGAGTTTTGTAGATTTAGCTCCTAGTATAATTAAAAAAGAAGTTACATCTACATTAGTTGGATTAGGTAAACTTGGTGTAACTACTACAGCAGGAATTGGAAGTGCAATTAAAGCAGAAGCTGGGTTAAGTCAGTTTAGTTCTGGTGATAAATCTGGAGAACTTTCACAATTAAATCAAAGTGAATTAAGGGTTTATACTCCATCACAATCACAAAAAGTAATCCAAGAACTATCTTTAAAACCAAAGGGTGGGCTTGATTTTTTAAGTCCTATTTCTAAAGATAAGGACATTCAGAAGGCTGGTGTAAATATTGGACTAACTTTATTAGGTGCAAGGTATGTTCCAGCACTAACTAAAATTAAGTTCTCTGAGATTCCAGCTAGGGTAATTGTTAAGTCATTAGTTGTTCCAAATATAGTTGGTACTATATCGCAGAAAGTGACAGAGAAAGCAGTTGAGTTAGCTTACACTCCACAAGAATTAAAGTCTATTAGGAAAGATCCTATTTACTCAGAAGCTTTCTTTGGTGCTAGGATTAAATTAGATTCAGAGTCGAAGGGATTGTCTGGATTCTTTTCAAGAAATATTCCTACTTATACGTTTGCTACTAAGAAGCAAGATTTCCAAGTAGCTTTTTTCCAAGAATTATCTAAGAGAGGGGTTACAGGAGAACAAGCATTTAAGTATGTAGAATTAGGAACAGTTGATTTATTAGCAAAGGAATCTGGTGAGTTAGCTGGTTTACTTGGAGTTAGTGCAACCACTGAAAGAATTGGTTCTGCAACTATGAAAGAAATAACTAAGAACAAAAATATCAATTTACCTTATATAAATCCAAGAATTAAAGTTAGAGACTCTGTTAAATTCTTAGACGTACCATTCATTCCTTTATCTACTATAAGCCAATCTGTAACTGAGGGTAAAGTTATAAGTCAAATATTTGCACCCTTAGGATTCGCTGAAGGTTTCGGTCAATCAGTAGGTTCAGATATAGCTAGACGTGGAGATATTAATTATAAAGAAGCAGTTAAGGGAGGTATTTATGGTTCTGTCTTTGCTTCAGTAATAGGAACACAGGTATTAAGTTCAAAAGGTCTTAAGAAGTTTGGTGTTTCCTCTTTCGCAAACATAGTAGATCCTTCAGAAAAGATAGGTGATGTTATTTCAGATGTATTCACTCCTAAATTAATTAAAAAAACTGGTAGAATTATTGTTAAAGGAACTAAAGGAATTGTGAGTAGTAAGAAGGCATCGATTGCAGGCAGACCTACTTTTGGTAGAGGATTTGCAGGAACTTTTGGGGATGATATTATACCAACAACTAAAATTATTACTCCTACTTTCAGCACTAATATAAATCTAAATAGCGTACAGGAAACTGCTATAAAAATTAAAGAACCAAAAATAGTTATAAAGACTTTAATCCCAACTAAAACAAATATAAAGAACAATAATATCTTTAATGTAGTTCCCGATCTTAAGAATAGTAATTCTGGAAAGAACTTATTTGGTTCGTTCCCTAAATTAGGTATAGGAAGTTTGGGTGTATCAACTCCTAATAATATTTTTAATAGTATTCCTGTTAGCGTTCCTGTTAGTGTTCCCGTTAGTGTTCCCGTTAGTATTCCCGTTAGTGTTCCCGTTAGTGTTCCCGTTAGTGTTCCCGTTAGTGTTCCCGTTAGTGTTCCCGTTAGTGTTCCCGTTAGTGTTCCTGTTAGTGTTCCTGTTAGTGTTAGCGTTCCCGTAGCAGTTCCAATATTAGATAAGTTTAAAATATCTTCTTTCAACGATCAAAAAAGACAAGGGCATGATGTATTCGTTAAAGATAAAGATAAGTTTGTGAAAGTAAATAAAAAACCTTTAGAACTTAAGTCTGCTTATAATTATATGGATCACGTATTGGATAATACAGTTCATCGTTCTGGGTTTGTTAAAGAGTCCAAGAAGAAAGGTTCAACTAAACAATACTTAGGCAACTATAATAAAGAAAAGTACACTACTAGGAAAGGAATAAGTGTAGAGAAAGCTAAGTATGCAATTAATACTATTGGAGAACTGAAAGGAATAACTTATAAGGGATTAGCTACTAAGAGAAATAAAGGACTTTGGAGGAAATAATATGTCAGTCAAATACTATTTAAGTAAGGTGGAAGAAAACAGATTAAGAAAGGAAAGAATGGACTTCAAGGATGCTAAGGATAAAGAGAAGGAAGTAAAGGAAAGAGCTGAAAGATTAAAAGTTATTAAAAAAGTAAATGCTTTAGATGAACGAAATGAGATAGATGCTAGAGAGATAAGAGAAAGTGAAAGAAGTAAAAATAAGTATATTAGAGGATTCAGGAAAGTAAAAGCGTTTCAAGAAAAGTTAAAAACAGCTAATAGATTAAGAGAAACTAAAAACTTAAATGATGGACTTTACGCTCAGAATAAAAATAAGAAGTCAGATATTAAAAAAGACTTCTGGGGAAAATAAAGTGGAAGAACTAATTAAAGGGAAACAAGTAAAAGACGATAAGGGTATTTTAATTCCTTACATCAAAGAGAAAGAATTAATAAATATTAAGAAGTTAAAATGAACGGTTCAAAAACAGAACTTATTCGGACACCTAAAATAAAATGAATAAGATTCCTGAGATGAAGGAAATGAAAGATGATCCTACTACTGTTATGCCTAATAGGAACACCGATTTAGTAAAGCCTAAAGATAGAGACAAGATAAAATTCGGAGAATAGATTGAATAAGAAGGGTATGGGTGCTATAGGATTTTTGTTTGTAATACTTGTATTCTTAATATTCTGGATATTCTTTTTTTCTAGTATGTTTACTTTAGCTGGTAATCAATATGTTACTGCTAACTCTCCTACTGGATTCGTATTATTCTTTTATAGTAACTTAAACTTATTTGTAGGAATTTCATTCTTACTAAGTATATTGATTGGAGGATCTTTATTAACACGATGAAAGGTAAACAAATATTAATACTTGTAATGTTCTTATTACTTTGTAGCTTCGCTTCCGCAAGTTATGACAACTATTTTATAGAAGATGGGATTAGTGCATGGTACTTAAACGATACTGAACACCAAAGTTTTAGTGAGAGTTCTACGTTAAGATTTAGTGATACATTTACAGGAACAAATGGAGATCCTATATCTACTACTAACTGGGATACTTATTATACAGGAGGAACAAGCCAACTTACAGAAATTAATAGTAATGCTATGAGAACTACAGTTACACCACCTTGTGGATATACAAGATTAGCAGTTACTCAATCTGATAATGCTTACTCTATAACTGAAGAATTAGTTTTTAATTTTTCTATAAAAAGAAATTCTGATTTAGACAATGAACAAGTTATATATATTCAAGATACTCATTTAAGTTCTGGAACTTATGAAACGGGAAAATATACAGGAATTAGAGCAACATCTGCTGGAACTTATGAGTTAATTAATGTAAATGCTAGTTCGTCTGTAAATGTGTTAGAAACTATAAGTTCAACAACCACATCTTTTAATGATTTTCAATTAAGAATAAACATATTACAACAAACTTATACTTTATATTTAAATGGAGATTTTATAGGATCAGATAATATTTATTTCCCCGCTAATAACTATTATATAACTTTAGCAGTAAGTAATTATGATTGCAATTTTGGTAGGTATGGTTACTTTGATGATATTTATTTATATGATAATAATTTAACTTTAAATGTAAAAGATTACATAGGAACTAATGATGGAACTCTACACGGAAAAATATTCAATCATGGAACTATTACAGGAGCTACACTTAATAATAATTTAACTGGTGCAATTACTGGTGCAACTTGGAATACAAGTTGTAGTCTTCCTGATGGAAGTATTGGGAATTGTTTAGAGTTTGATGGTGGAAATAATAAATTAACTTTAGATTCTTCTCTTACTAATAATGAAGATAGTTCTTTCTGTTCATGGATTTATTTAAATGATATTGGAGGTGCAGATTCAGGAAGAATTTTTGATGATGGTAAATTTCTAATATGGTATCAATCCTCAACAGATAAACTTCTAACTTCTAATGATGGAGATTCAACATATATTAGGTCAAGTGCAATTAGTAGTAACTCTTGGAATTATATTTGCGTTATAAGAGAAAGCACTAGTACTTCAACTTTTTATATTAACGGAATTTCTGACACTAGTGGAAATACAGGAACAATCCAATCAGGCACTACAAATTCTGTACTTGGAAATAGAAATTCAGGAGATAGAGGTTGGGCAGGTTCAATTAAAGATGTTAAAATACTAGACAAAGCCCTTACCTCTGATGAAGTCCTTGACTTATACAATTCAGGAGTTGCAAACTATTCTGGATACGCACATGAAATTAACTTCCCTCTGAATGAAGGTACTGGAACTGAAGTCTATACTAAAGAAGGCAAGTTCGGTGGGTATTATGACTTTGATGGTGTTGATGATATAATAACTGCAACAGGGCATGGTTTTACAAGTGCTGATACTTTTACTATTTCTGCATGGATAAAACCTAGTCTTACTGAAATAAGTGGGGGAATAGTTACAGAATACGACCCCGCAAATACAGGGTGGGATTTGGATTTATCAAGTGGATATATAATAATGAATTTGAGAGGTTCAAGCTCATTAAGTTCGGGTGCAGTAGGTCCTGATTTAAGAGATGGAGTGTGGCATTATGTTAGTTCAGTTATTAGTAATACTACTATTTTAATGTATGTAGATGGTGTTTTAGTATCTACTACTAATGGTAATTGGGTTTCAAGTGTTACAAATCAACCTTTATGGATTGGTGCAAGATACCACACAAACCCTGCAGGGTACTATCCTTTTAATGGTTCAATAGGTGAAGTACAAATACATAATAGACGTTTATCTCAACCAGAAATAGTTGAAGAAATGAACTCTAACGCAGTAACAAACCCTGAGGGTATTGTTGGATATTACGACTTTAACGAACTTAGTGGAGCTATTGTTTATGATAATAACCAATTAAGTACTGGTCCTAGACAAAATATATCTTCTCCAGAAGACCCAGTTTTTAGTTGGGATAAAGCTATTAACTTTGATGGTGTTGATGATATAATAACTGCAACAGGGCATGGTTTTACAAGTGCTGATACTTTTACTATTTCTACATGGATAAAACCTAGTCTTACTGAAATAAGTGGGGGAATAGTTACAGAATACGACCCCGCAAATACAGGGTGGGATTTGGATTTATCAAGTGGACAAATAATAATGGATTTAAGAGGTACTAGCATATTAAGTTCAGGTGCAGTAGGTCCTGATTTAAGAGATGGAGTGTGGCATTATGTTAGTTCAGTTGTGAGTAATACTACTATTTTAATGTATGTAGATGGTGTTTTAGTATCTACTACTAATGGTAATTGGGTTTCAAGTGTTACAAATCAACCTTTATGGATTGGTGCAAGATACCACCCAAGCCCTGCAGGGTACTATCCTTTCAATGGTTCAATCGCAGACGTTAGAATTTACAACCGTTCCTTAACAGATTCAGAAATTCAAACTTTATACTATGGTTTACAAGACATTAACATTGTAACAGATACTATTGGTTCTACTACTAACAACTATTACTGGAACATTGAATCCATTTACGGTAGTCCTTACACAACCAGAAATAACGCTTCTTTAGATGTACCAGTAGGTAACTTTACTTTTAACCTAACTAATGACCTAGGTTTCTATAACCTTACTAATTACGTACTAGAAATAACTCCAACAACAAGTGAGTACGTTCTACCTATTTACAATTCAGTACTTAACTTAACTTTATTTGATGTGTTAGCAAACGAGACTAAAGAAAACATTACTGTAGATGTAACTTACTCAGATTCAAGTACGGCTCAATACTTAGGGGATGGAACTTTAATTCAAATTCCTAATAAGAAAGGACAGGAAATGAATGTAGCTTGGACTTCACAAGATAGCATTTCAGATGGTAACTTTGATTACACTACTGAGAACATGAGTGAGAATTATACTTATGATGTTTATTCTTCCAACTCAGTTAGGATTTATCTTTACGACATAGCAACTGGTTCTCTTATCAATGAGAATATAACTTTAACTATTACTAACTTAAATGAAAGTTATATTAATACTCAAACTATAAATGGTGGAAGCTTTAATCTTTCAGGGCTTGAGCCTGATACTTATTCAATAACTGCTTCAGGTGAAAACTTTTCAAGACAGGTTTATCCTATTACTGTTACTGCATTTAGTACACAAGAATTAAATATATTCTTAACTAAGACTACTGAAGAAACAATCTTTACTATAAAAGAAGCTTCAACTAAGAATGTAATTGAGGGTGCGACAGTTACTATAAAACAAATAGTAAACAACACTTGGACTATTATCTCTGTCCTAAATTCTGATATTACTGGAAGGGTAATATTTGGATATAACTCTGATGTACATTATAGTTATATAATATCTGCTGATGGTTACACATTAAAAACATTTGACTTAAACCCTATTATATTTACAAGTTATAACGTCTGGCTTGAAAAGAGTTCTGCTGAAGATACAACTGGTGACTTAAAGAATATTCAAGTAGTATATTCTCCTAGTAAATATTTTAACGGTGCTATTAATAATGTAAGTTTAGATTTCATTTCGCCTTATGGTGAGTTTACTAATTTCGGCTATACTATAACTAGTCAAGGTGATACATTTATTAACTCCTCCAATAATGCTTACGGTGGAACTTTAACTACAGGATTATTAATAGAAAATGCAAGTATAGGAAGTATAGTAAGTATTAACTATTACTATACTAAATCCAACGGTGTAAGTCAAAGTTATACTGTTAATTTTCTAGTAGAGAATACTACTTCTGGAATAAATGCAAAGATAGGAGATACTTATGGTATGAATATTTTAGAGAGAATAATTGTATATCTAATTATTATGTTAGTAGTTGCTGGTGCTGGTGCTATCTATGGAGGATCAATAGGTGCTAGTGTGGTTAGTTTATTTGTTGCTGGTTATTTTATGCACATAGAATTCTTACCTATTTGGTTGATTGCTCCAAGTATGGTTTTCATGGGATTTTTAACTTTAGGAGGTAAGAAATAATGGGTAATCCAATAAGTTATTTTATGGGAGTAACCTTTACTCTAATTATGATTATGTTTATAGTAGATTTATCTATGACTAATGTTGCTGTATCTGAAGGTTTTAATGCTCCTACTGATTTCTTTAATTATAGTACTTCACAGATTAAGCAATTTGATACTGGTAGTTATACTTTAACTGAAGATGTAACTGCAGTATTACCAAGTTCAACACAGAATACGGTTGATGATGATGATAGTGGAAATATTTTTACTGATACGTTTGTTACTTTTAAAAACTGGTTACTTGATTTATCTGGAATCACTTTTATAATAAGTATAGTGAACACTCTACCAACATTACTTACTTATGTATTCCAAGGAGAGTTGCAACCTATTGCTTTTGGATTGGGTTATTTATGGTTTGTATCTTTTGTAGCTTCTTTAATATTCTGGTTAAAGGGAGGTTCAAGTTAGAATGTCTTTAATGGATTCAACTAATGTTATTGGTAGAATGTTAATTTATTTTACTGAGAATATTACTGGTAGTGAGTTTTTAACTTACTTATCTTTAGTACTGTTGTTTATAGGTATAGCTCAGTTATTCAAGTTACCTTTTGAAATAACTATTCCTTTAGTGTTACCTTTATTAATAGTTCTAGCTATGGAAGACGCTTCTTTATTTTCTATACTTGCTACAGGTTTGATATACTTAGCAATCTTAATATATAAACGGTTCTTATCAAACGGTTAGACTACTGATAAGTTACACTACATCTTTAAATACTAGTAACCTAATATTCTTTTTATGACACACACATTAAAGCAAAAGCAAGAACTAGAGAAGTGCTTTAGTTTCTTTAGAACAGATGTACTCAATACTTTTATAGTATTTAAACTAGGAGGGAGAATAAATGCAACCTGTTTCTGAAGTTGTGCAACGACTTCCTGAAGAAGAAATCTTTTCTAAACTAAATGAGTTAATAGATCTAAACCATAAACTTGAAGCAAGAGTTTTGGGATTAGAACAGAGAGAGATTACAAGGGGGGAATATTAAAATGGCAAGTGTTGAAATAAAAGGATTCGGATTAACTATTACTACAATTCTAAAATTAAAGAACACATTAGATAAGATATTAGGTGATGATCTAACCGTAGAATTAGATTACTTGGAAGGTGGCATTAAGATGGTGACTGATGAAGAGCTAAGAATTAAACCTAATCTAATGAGGACAAACAAATGAATCTAACTTTAGTTGAAAACCGAAGGCGTATAAACGCTAGGCAAGATGCTAAAGGTAATCTTAAGTTTGAAATTACTGTAGAGATAATTAACTGTAGCAACGAAGATATAGTAAAAGAAACTAATGGACTAATAACATTAATACATACTAAACTAAAGAAGAGGATTGATTCAGATGATATCTAAGGGTGAACTTGATACTTGTAAAGAACGAGTCGAAGCTCTACTCGAAGAATATCCTAGCTGTAGAAATAGTGATAAGATGTTAATTAGTAAGTACTTGGAGGAGTTTCATAAATTAGACTTACCTCCTGAAGTATTATCAATCATACCATCGTTTGAAAGTATTACCAGAGTTAGAAGAAAGCTACAGGAAGAAGGAAAGTTTAAAGCGAGTACACAAGTAGAGTCTAAAAGAGAAGAACAACAAAGAGAAGTATCGGAGTGGAGTGTGGAAGCATGAATAACACTACTTTATGCGATGTGTTGTCTTATATTAAAGATGTAGCTCAAATACCAGATTTAAGTTTAATAAGTAAAGTGCATTTAGAAAGACAAGTTGTGCTGGGAATTGCAAGAAAGAAAAACTTTCAGTTAAGGAACGCAAGAAGATTCATACGAGATAAGATGAATAAAGAAATCTTAATAAAAGATATAGGTTTTGAAATATATTCTAATTTATTAAGGGAAGGTTTCTTTTATGAACAGAATGAAATAGTGAGGATCACAGAATGATTAAAGCAGACTTAATTGTATCTATGCGATGTCCTAAGTGTGGGCATTGGCAAGGGAGAACTATTATAAACCCTAAGTCATATGTATTTAAATGCGATAGATGTAAGAAGGAAAGAAAGTTAATGCAAAAGAACAGTCTAGGCTTTCAAGTAACGCACAAGTCATTTAATACAATCAACGAAGCTATCTGGTATGCAGTAGACCAGAACAATAAAGATGCAACTGATGGCTTTAAAGACGGATTGGAGATAAGTAAGAAATGAATAGCAGAACTATCCAAGGAACAAACGATGGACTAGATGCTTTAAGATATGAGTACGCTTGTAGTAAGATATTAAAGTCAACATTGGACTGGCTTAAAGAAGAGTATTATGCTAACTTAGATAAACAAACTTGCTTAAGTTAGGTGTGTGTTAATAGGAGAGTCATTTCTCCTACCCTAATATTGTTGGTTGGGTTTTGCTTCTCAACCAACTTTTTATATTTATGAGATATGATCGAAGATTTTCTAATTCTTGTTGGAACGAATTTTATGTTAAAAATAAATTCTCTTTGAAAGATTTATATTACAAAATATATACTTATGTTTACTGGAAGGTGGTAAGGAAACTTTAAATATAAGTAACGACTGAGTCACCACTATGGGAATTAAAAACTATGGTGACTTGCCTTATGTATTGAAAAGGACTTTGGAACTTTTAAGGCTAAATTCTACTAATGCTTTTGTGATTAAAAACTTCTATAAAGATTCTAAAGAAAGGAGTAAGAAGCTTGTGTCTAAGGATATCAGGCGTTTAGAAATAAAAGGATACATTAAAAAAACAACTACTAGAGGTCTTTGGCAAGTCACCACGGTGGAAGAAGTTTTAAGACATACCACTCAAGGTGGCGACATCAGATCTCACGGTTACGAATTTAACATCGGAATCCCTATAATTAAAAAATGGTTAGAGCGTGAAGAGATTTTCAAAAAGTACAATGTCAATTTTAAACCAATACCCCAGGGGCAAATTATCAAGGTAAGAAGGCACAATGTTTATTTATACAATAAATCTATAAGGGTGCAATTTAAACGAGGTACAAGCTTCTTAAGTGATGATCCAGATAAGGGGAATCAATATGCAGTAATTGAATTTAAAGAAACTTTAAGAGCATTACAAAGAAAGATTAAAGCATCTATCAACTTTGGAAGAAGTTATAAGATTAAATGTCACCATGCACAATTAAGAAATGAGATTGCACAATGGCATAAAGATAATGGTTACACTCATTTTTATATTAAAGATGATAAAGGTGAAGCTTGGTTAATGATGGATCAGTCTTGTAACTTACTTGAATTAGAAACCATACACGCAAAGACTTCAACTAATGACATGAAACAAATAGTAAAACCCTTCATGAATAAGTTAAGAAAGAACCCTTATATACTTCAAGAACTAGAAGACTTACAACTAGAGTTATTAAAGAATCAATTAAAACAAGGGGACTTAGTAAGGCAAGGTATGGAGAATAGTTCAAAGAGGGACAATAACACTACAGACATACAAGAACAACTTAGAGCCAATACTATGCTTCTAAACAAACTTACTGAGAACGTATTATCTTTAAGTGAGACTATTAAGAATAAATTCTAAGCTATAACTCCTACCTTTTGAATAAGACTTTTTAATGTAAAGAATATCTGCCTACCTTTATCTGTTAAAGTATATGTTTTTTTATCATAGTTTATTATATCAACATCAATTAACTTTTCTGTATATTCTATAAGAACACTATAATTTAAATTAGCCTTAGTTAGCATCTTACATTTGTTAAGTGGTTTATCTTGTAAATTACATAATATAGAATATATTATTTCTATCTGTGATCTTCTCATTCATTCATTAATATCAAAAAGCTTATAAATCTTTCTTCCAATATTAGGGTATGAAAAAACGTAAAGTAAAAAAGCCTGACTTCAAAAGAGGTTATGAAGGTTATATTGCAAAAAAGAACTGGAAACAGGAAAAAGGTAAAAGAAAATGAAACCAGAAGAAGTACTAGATAGAAAGATAGATTCAACAATAAGTTATATGCAAGAGATATTTAAGTGGAGTAAAGAAGATATTCTTAATTATATATCTAAAAACTGTAACTTGAGAATGACAGCATAAGTTTATATAGTTCTATATTAATTACTTATATATTAAACACAGTATGCTCACCTCTTTTTCCTCCATAGGTTGGTTTCCGCTTTCCTTTGGAGGTTTATATTTGTGTGGGGTAAAATAATATGGGAAAATTAATAGATAAGATTCTTGAAGAAGATGAGAAAGACTTTGAAAGAAGACACGGAGACTTAGCATTTAAGTGGGGAGGAATTAGTTATACTCACGCTAGTCTTAAACAGATGAATTCTAAACTTAAGTTAAGAGATGCAAAGACAAAGAAATTCATAGGTAGTTTAAAATGAAGTTTTTTGAATTATGTTTAGGGATCTTAATTGGTTTCTCAGTATGTGGATTAGTAACTCAAATGATAATCATTCCTAAATTAGATGGAATAGATACAAGTGCAATAGTTGAAGAACTAAAAGATAATAATAATAACTGTGAAGAATCAAATTTTATTTTAAGAAATGAATTATATGATTATTATAAAAGTTTAAATGATAATTCTTTTGAATATTATAATAATTTAAGAAATGAAGTTGGAAAGGATCATACTATTTATATAAATAAATGTGAAGGAACTTTTGAAAGTATAGCTACAGAATTAAATAATGCTAAACCATATAAATTAAATGTATTTGATTGTACTGAAAAAGCAGAATTATTAACAGAAGTTTACTCAGATTTAGGATGGGATTCAAAAACAAAGTTTGTCAATATGAATTGTGACGAATTAAATTATAATGAAGAATATACTTTTGAAGATTGTGAAAGTAATAACGGAGGACATTTAATAGTAAAAATAAATACTATTTATGTTGAAGCAACAACTGGGGATATAATTAAACCTGAAGATTATATTAAATATGGTTTAAAATGAATGAGAAGATAAATCAAAACATGACTTGGTTTGATAGATTTAAATATAATCTTAAACAAAACAATGAATGTGATAAAATAATTAAATGCCCTAGTTGTAAAAGATTAATATATAGTGCAAACTGGCACTACCTTACTTGTGAGTATTGTGGTTATTATGTTTGGGATGATCGAGAGTTATAGATTTTAGATATAAGTACAAACGATTAATAAAATAATAATTCTTTTTTTACTTGTAGGAAAGGCGAACATTCTACAAAACACAAAGTATATATATTAGTTATACTAATAGCTATACTATGAAAATGATTAAAATTAGCGAAGAAGTCCATAAAAGACTTCAAGAAGATAAAAAACACTTTACGAAAGTAATTGGATACAATTTTAGATTTAATGATGTGATCATGGAATATCATAAAATTTTAAATACTTTGAGGGAAAAGTGATTATTGCTTGGTTTATGAAAAGTTCTAAATTTAATAATTTTGATGTACTTATCTTCGGTATAACTATGATATGTATTGGGATGGGGTTTGCTTGGCTTATAATACTTTGAATGATAAAAAGTATTTAAAAAGTTCCATTATAGAAGTAAATAAGTATATTGATTTCCTTTTTATTATTGTAGGAAATGCGAATATTTAAATAGTTTTGAAGGTATATAGAATAATGAAAAAAATAAGAAAGTTTGCTTGTCATTTAGCAAATATTGCCCAAAGAAAGTATAGTGATTCTAATAATATGTCCAATGTAGATATAATTAATAATATGGAGAAAGATTTAGAAAATTTCATTCAAAATTTAAAAATTAAGAAATAAAAAATTATTTATTTTTTTATGTATTGCTGGGATTGTTGGGATGAAGTAAAGGTGGAAGAATGAGTTACATTAATAGTAAAGGTTCGGAAAATCATAAACAAAGTGCCTATAAGAAAGGCAAGGAAGTATTAAGTAGACTGAGGAAAAGATAATGAAGAATAGATTAGATGTGGATTGGTGGAGTTTTATTTGGGGTGGATTAGTTTTTGTAGCATTATTACATCCAAATATAGTAATTGGAATTATTGCAACTATTGGTGCATTATTATTATTTTTTCTATGGTGGGTTAATCAAGAGTATGTAAATTCGCAAAATAGTAAAGTTTACGAACTTAAGGAGGAAACTAAAAAAAGAATGGATAAATGTTTAAGTTGTGGAATTAATTCCGAAAAAGCTTTATGCGAAGAATGTTTAAAACGTCTCCAATCTTTAGGATTATTTACTAAATAGGATTTTGTAGGAAAGGCGAATATTGATAGTAAGTTCCTAGCATAAAAACACAACATTTATATATGTAGTACGTATACTACATATATGACATATAAAAATGAGGTTTTAAAGACCCTTGCAACTGATGGTGAAATGTCTTCGATTGCTTGTACTCGTGGAACTAAAAGATTACTTAAAACATTCGGTGTTATGGGAGAATCTGAAGAGTCCGTAATCAAAAGATTAATGTTTAAGAAAGCTACTGGTAAGGATCAGACAAAGAAAGCTAAATATGAGGATGCCATATAAGATGAAAGCTAATGAAATGTTCAGAAAATTAGAACTTGCACATCCAGTATATTCTTTTTTTAGAAGAGGAACTAAATACGTTCAGTTTAGTACTGGTGGATGGAGTGAAAATGAAGAACTAATTTCCGAATTAAAAAAGTCAAGATGTTTTAACCATCTTCTTATTAAATGGGAAGTTGGAGGTCATTATACTTTCAAGATTCCTTCTAAAGATATATTAGAATATGATTTTGACAAAAACAGTGGGGTCACTTTAGATGAATAATATAAAAGTTACTATAGAACTACCTGATACTGTAAGTAATGATTCTACTTATACTTGTCCACAATGTGAGGATATAGTTGTTTGTTTTACTTCAAGTGGAACTACTAACTTCTGTCCTAATTTTGGTAATAGGGAAGTTAGTGAGGATGAAGATGAATAGAATAGAGAATAATTCTATACTTAGAATTGAAACAATCTCTAAGTGTATTAAAAGGGCTAATTCAGTTGTTAAAGAAGATGGTTCAAGTTTCTCAGGGATGCTTACTGATAGGGTTGATTTGAGGAGAATGTGCTTTATGACTTACAAGTATTTAGATTTGATTGATTCTATTAAGAAAGTTAATTCTGATTTAGAGAATGCTTTAGAATTAGATTCAAAATTAAATACTGGTAATCCTGAAAAGAAAAGTATAATTCTTGCGACGATAGGAGATTTACAAAATTTAGTGGGGTCGCTCTAGATGAATAAAAATGATTTTGGATTATTGCTGAGTTCTGGTGAAAATTCGATAATAGTTACTTCTTCCCTAGGTGATGGTTGGGTTAATAGTCTCACAAAAAGGATACTAGTTTCTTTCGAAAGAATAACCAAACCTGACACATTAAAAGAATTATTTAGTAAAGGAGTTTTATTTAAACCAATGGGATTTGGATATGAAAAGTCTTACGTTGTTCAATCTTTTTATTTTGGATATATTGGCAGAAGTCCTGAAAAAATGAATAATGATGATTTAAGATTATCTAAAGCAATTGAGAAATATGAAAAATGGAAAGCGAACCTTGGAGACACAAAAGATGAAGATTAAAGATTTATTAAGAAGAAGAGAAGTATTGTGGAAAAGAACGTTTCACTTAAATCCCGCATTTGCTCCCGCTGGTAATAATTTATCATGGGATAAATACAATGAAGCAGTTAAAACAGCTAAAGAATTTGAGAACAGAGGGGTCTATTTAGATGAAGATTGAAGGATTTAAATATATAATTACAGGAATGATGTTTCAAGTACTTATTCTAAGCAGAAACTATATTATATTATTTTATGATAATTTCCTAATGGGACTTTTTATAATGGGCATTGGAATAAGTAGAACTATGGGTTGTTTTTCATTAGTTCAGAAGGAATCGGGAAAAGCAAAAGCGAACATTGGAGACACACAATATGAATGAAAAAACTAATAATTTAATTAAAATTTTTGAATCTATGAATAATCCTATTTTAAAACAAATGAGAAAGGATACTGAAGATTTCAAAAAGTCTTCTGTTGAACTTAGATTAGAATGTTTAATGGTTATGATTGAGAACTTAACAAAAAGAGTGGAAAAATTAGAGGTTCATAGAAGATGAAAAATAAAATACTAATTATAATCGGAATAGTAAGTTTACTCTTACTAACAGGGTGTGGAAATAAAAACTTATTGGAGTGTAAAAGAGGGTTTAACTTAAAGGATGGTACATGTTTACAAATAAAGGATTATAATAATTCAAATCTCTCATTTATTATGTCGCAGGAAAGTGACTTTGAAATAGATGTTCTTATGAAAGCTACCCCTCAAGGAATACATTTTAACGCAGATTATATTAACTTTACTGATGGTAAAATTAACTTAACCTTTGGAGATGACTTCCTTAATTTTGAAAACTATGATTATATTGAATGGAATTTAGGAAATGAAAGTTATATTTTTGAAAAGGCAAAGGCGAACCTTGGAGACACTAAAGATGAAAGTTGAGAATGTATTGGAAAAATTAGAAAAGTTTATTACACAATCAAGAGCAGAAAAGAATTTAGAATGTGATGATTTACCAGACTGGGAAGATGGTTATGATGCTTGTCTTGAAGCACTACAAATGGAAATTCAAGAAATTAGGGATGGTGATGAATGATGAAACTTAATTTAGATGATGAAGTTTGGTTTAAAGACCAAGAAAGAGATGAGGAAGGATACTATATTTTTAGTATTCTTAGAAGTCCAAATGATGGAGATGCGATTTATGTTGCAGTTGATTGTAATGATTGTTTTGTAACTGGAAGAGCAACAGATTTCACAAAATGTAAAAATAAGGATGGTACTATTATGGGTAATTTAGTTTCAATGCAAGAAAAGACAAAGGCGAACCTTGGAGACACTAAAGATGAAAAAGATATTATGTTTATGTGATGCAGGACAAGTAAGGTCTGTTGCAATGGCTTCTGTATTACGTTCAAGAGGGCATTTTGCAGTAGCGGGAAGTTGGGATAACTGGTGCAAAGTTCCTAGTGGAGACAGAATAATTTCAGAATGGGACGAAGTAATTCAAATGCAAGAAAGAGGAAAACATTTCATTGGAAGGGACGAGTTTGGGGACTGTTTGAACATGGAGTTAATACACAAATGCAAATTACTTGCAATTAAATTGGGATACTGAATTATGAAAGATGAATTTATATATAAATGCAAGTTTTGTGGGAGAGAAAAAAAATCATATTCTGAATGGTTACAGCCCCCTTGTATTAAAGGAAGAAAGAATCATAAATGGGTATTTGTTTTTATAGCGAACAAAACAGGTGGTAAAAATTAAGGCTATTTATATAAGAACATCTACTGAAGATCAGAACCCTCAGAACCAATTAGCTGATATAAGAACTATTGATAATAACCTACTTAATGTAGAAACCTTTGAAGATAAACAGTCTGCTTGGAAAGATAATAAAGAAAGAGAATCATTCCAGAATATAATAAAGAACATTAAATCAAAGAAGATTACAGACTTATATGTTTGGGACTGGGATAGAATATATAGAAACAGAATCAAACTAAAGGAGTTCTTCGCACTATGTAAAATATATAAGGTATCAGTTCATAGCTTTAGACAATCTTGGTATGAAGCAATAAATGATATTCCTGAACCTTTCAATGAGATTATGATAGACTTAATGATTAATCTATTAGGTTGGATGGCTGAAGATGAAAGTAAAAAGAAATCTGAAAGAGTAAAGGCATCAATAAGAACTAAGGATGGAAAGACTTTAAGTTACAAAGGAAATAAGTGGGGAAGAAGATCATTACCTACTCAAGCAAGAAACAAGATCCTAGAATTGCACAAAGAAGGATTAAGCATCAGAAAGATTGCAGAAAGAGTTCAAACAGCAGATAAGAATAATAATATGAAAAATGTAGCTACTGGGACTGTTCATAAAGTCATAGCTGAATTTAAGGCTAAAAATAGTTAGTTTTAGGGATAAGTCATAAAGTACACAATTAATGAACGGAGATAAAGAATGAGTTACATTAATAGTAAAGTTCATGAACAAACAGAAGGAAACAAATGAAATATTATAAAGAAATATTAATAATAATCTTATGTTGGATTGTAATTATTGAAAGTGCTTTTTTATTTATAGCACATAAGAATGGACAATATAATACAAAAATAGTTGAATTGAAAAATAAAGGTTTAGATATGTGTGAGGATTATATTGAATTAACAACTAATACTTTATATAACTATGAAACATATTGTCCTGAGGTAATACAAGGATTAGAAAATGGTAGTTTAGAATTATTAAAATATAATTTAAATAATTCATAAAACTGTTAAAATCACGAAAAGGAGATAAAGAAATGAATAGTTACTTGATAATAGGGATTATGGGTATTTTAATTGGATTGATGTTAGGCTTAATTATTTACTCTAATTTCCTTTCAAGAAAGTGGAAGTTCGGTTTAGGTGCAAGAACTTTTATTTTTAATGCTGACTTAAATACCTTACATTATTTAGATGGTCTAATTATGGATGCAAAAATAATAAAAATAACAGAAAAGTAAGTTTACAAAATGAACAATATCAAGAACGAATCAATACAAAACAAATAAAAAAAACTCAAAACTAATTAGTTCTGGGTTACAAAAGGAAACGAAAATGGAAAAGAAAATGAAAAGGAATAAAATAGATACTATTTTTTATATACTAGTATCAATAACAACAATACTTGCAGGAATAATTGCTACAATAGCTCTTTATACTTTAATAAAATAAATGTTTAAAATAATATGGTAGCTAAAAAACTAATTAGTTCTGGGTTAGAAAAGGAAACGAAAATGGAAAAGAAAAAAATATTAATAATAACTGGACTATTACTTGATGTTGCAGTATTTAGATGGTGGGATAGTTTGTTTTGGTTAAGGATAACAAATATGATATTTATAGGAATAACTATGATTGCTACTTGGATATTTATAAACGAATTACTTATATCTTAATTCATCTTCAAGAATAAGTATGATTCCTTCTTCATAATATTTTGTTTTCTTATATATTTTAATTGGTTTAAAGTTCTTCATACCTCTGAGTTTATTTCTAGTCCAGTTAACTGATCTATTCAACCTCTTAGAAATATCTTGGACACATATCAAACCTTGATTTTTAATAATTGATTTAGATAATATTTCAGTTTTACCTTTCATAGATATTGCGTGTAATTTATTAGACTTATCTTTTTCTAAGTCTAAGAAGTGTGACCTGAAGTTTGGCTTAACATATTTGTATGCAAGTAAAGGGTTCACTAGATCTTTAATCTTCTTCTTAAGATAAAACATTTCTTCAAGTCCATAACCCCTGATATCTCCTTCTCCCATATCTCTATTATGACAATTAAGTAATATCCTAGGAACTCCTTGTTTAAATATTTCATTATCTAAAACATCAAAGGATGGGACACAGGCTATAACTAATATTCTATAAGCTCTAAATGTTTGAAATATTCTATTCAAGTCTCTATTAAATTGGGAAATTGCTCCTCTCTTTCCAAAATCCCCAGCTTCATCATATATTACTACATGAAGATTTGAATCTTTACACAGTTGAAGTTTCTCTTGGAAAGCTAAACCCCCCATACCTAACTGTTTATCTAAATCAAATGACCAATCTTTATAATAATGCCAATCTACTTTCCTCTGCTGTTTGAGTTCTATGTACTGTCCAATCTCTACTGCGAGAGTTGTTTTCCCTTCCCCCATTAAACCATCTATAATCATAAGAGAAGCTTTTCTATTATTAATCCTTTTCAAAAGTTCATCCACATTCCATGCAACTAATTCTGAGAAAGGTAATCCATGTTTATATAAATCTTCCATCTTAATATCCCTTATGTCTATTTGCTTTCTCTACAATCTGTCTATCGTAGATAGTCTTTGTATCAAATTTAGTAACTCCTTTTCTGTAAAGCCAAGAATCAATCTCATAAAACAGATCAATAATTTCATCAACATTATTACTTCTAAGAATATCTCTAACTTCTTTAACTCTTTCTATCTCTGTTTTTTTATTGCAGGTATCTTTACAAAATGAATTCCTAATAGATAAGTACAAGTGATTAATAGAAGAGCAAGTTTGTTCATCCCAAACATCTGCATCCTTAGAACGGTAGAACTCCCTCTTAGCTATCTGGTCTATTGCGTAGTTCCATTTGGTAAGTATAATATTATTCAGGTCTAGGACTAGGGAAAGAGCTTCTGTTTTAATATTGTCTTTAGTGCTTTCATTTATCATTGTGGCTTCTCCAAAACTTTAAGGTATATTAGTATTATCTTTTGATAGTAACTTACTGACATTTTAAGGTAAGTTCAGATGAATCTATTATCCTATTGTTGTTTACTCTATACTTCTTAACTTTGATTATATTATTAAGAGGATGTTCAATTAAATATCCTTTTGCTATGAGTTTCTTTATTTCCTTGCGTACATTGTTGTTTTCTTTCTTAGTATATTTTGAGACTTCTTTAACTGTATAGTATGGTGTGGCTTCACCTAATATAGTTTGTTTAATATTCATTTCAAAGAATTCGTAAGTAGTTTCTATTGACATTTAATGACACCTACATATCCTTTTTTCCTTAGCATCCTTTTAATTATGAACTGTATGAAATATTTACTTTGAAAGAAAACAGGTAAAAGAAATATAGCTATTATGATAGTAAGTATTATAGTTAGTGCCATACTCTTAGTAAGATACACAATAAACCCTCCTATCAGAATTATATATAAAGAAAGGTTAAGAAAGAATTTATTACCAAAAACTGATCTAAAGTTAACATCATAAGTACATCTATCACCATCCTTCTTAATATCATAATCAAAAAAGAAAATAGAATTAAGAGATACATTATTATTAATCTTATCTTGAACAAAGACAAAATAATCCTTTACAATATTTGAAGTATCAGTTATGAGTTTCATCTTATATGTTACCTGATATCTGACTTATTGCAACTAATGCTTCTTCTAGCTTAAGTTGTTTGAATACAGCGAACCCTACCATAACTACAATAAGAAGTATTAGTATAATAATTAAGGTTTCTTTCTTACTAGCTATTAAAGGTCTATTCTTAATTCTTAGGAAAAGAGACTCAGTTCTACCTGGATCTATATTAGCAAATTTAACAACTTGCTTATAGTCTGTATTAAAAAAAGAACATCCATTTTCATCAACATCTACTACGTTTATACCCATTTCTCTAGCAAAGAATCCTCTAAACTCTGAATCATTAATAGCTATCTTTTTTGCTTCTTTCTGTCTATTCTTAAAAGTAAAGAAGTCCTCTTCCCATTTACCAACCTTATAATAAGTGTCTGTAACTGAGTGTATCCTTGATAAAGTTAATTTTCCCTGCGATGATTTAACTCTTATAAAATTAAGTATAAACCCTTTTGTTAGGAAGTTTAATGAAAAGAATAAAAGACATATCAAACCTCCATAAGCAACCATGTACTGAAAAAACTGCACCATTATTTCATTCATTTTTCTTTCCTCCCATTATTCCACTTTTACCATTATCTTGTTTTTGTGTTATCTCTTGTATAATCATATTCATAGCTTTAGTTCTAAAACCTTTAACTCCATGAGATACTTCTACTATTGATGCTACATCATAAAAGATAGATAAAGCTAAGTTAGGATAACCTAAATTTAAAGCTTCACCAGCACTAACTAAATCATACTCAATCAACTTAGCTTTAGAAGTTGGTATGTTACCAAGTCTTATTGAAGAGTTAAACATATCAAATACTTTAGAAAATGAATCGTCTTTAAACCCATTTTGTAATTCTGTATAATCTGGTTCTGCGGATAGCCATGCAGAATCTAAGTTATTAAGGGGCATCTTTCTAGCTTTCTTTTTAAATTCTTCTCTTGCTCTATTATCTTCTAACATCTAAATAACCTCTATGCTATAATCTCTTTTGTTTTTTATCCTAAAAGACTTTAACGCACTCTTAATAAAGAACACATAATACTTAGCTGTTCCTTTTGTATCGTCCTTTGCCATCTGTTCCTTAACTAAACCTTCTGTAGTAATAGTTATAGTATAGGGATTAGTATTAGATACTTCTCTATTTAGTTCTGCACTTGATGGGTTTCCCATCCATTGGTTTAAGCTAACTATACCTAAAACACTTTTTGATTTAATTATTATCTTTTCGACCATATTTCCTCATGTAATACATGTGATTAATTAAGAACCCATATAAAATTATAACTAAGTTAATACTATTATTATTTTGATAAAAGAAGTTATATTTACCTATTTCTTGATTATACTTTAAAATCTCATCTTCACAAAATTCAGGTCTACTTTTACAAATACTAGATTTTTGGCAGAACATCAAGCCATCATCACAAATATAAAAAGGATTCATACACCCATTCTTATCTAAGCATTTAGTATATACATTAGTAAACTTAAATCCATTAGTACAGAAAAGGAACACTATAAATATTAAACATATTAAGAACGTACTTCTAAGAATCTTTTTATTAAAATAATTAGGATACTTCTCACTTAGATTTATCATTTTGTAAAACCTCCTTGGCTTTATTATTAGAACTATTAACTATGAATCCACTTACTGTTCTACCATCAATCTTTGAAGCCTTTTTAATATTTTCATATTTATCTTTATGAATATAAACACTTATTCGACTTGGTTTCATAATATACTTTTAATGTTATAAGTATATAAATGTTACGGTAACTTACCCTAACCTACCTCAACGTATATAAACTAAAATAAGAATATGTTACTTGGTGAAAAATAAAAAATGGTAAGTTTCGCATCAATAATCAGTTTGACTTTAGGAATTATCTTATTTGCTAATGTTCTAATGCCAACAATTAAAGGTACTAACACAAGTTCTTGGTCAACTTCCGAAATCGCTATGTATGGTGTAGCAGGTTTAGGTGGAGTAGTAGGAATTGTTTATGGTATCCTTTCTGCTTTTGGAGTACTTTAGTTAAGTACCTACAAACGCAGTGTCGGGGTTGTCTCTGGAAAGTGTGATAACCTCATTTTTTTCTAAAAGTTTATATATTAGTTATGGTAGAGGATTAATATGAATAAAAAAATAATGATTATTTTCTTAATACTTATATTTAGTTCTTTTATAGTAAACGGTTTCTTTGATAAAGACTATTTCATTATAGATAATAGTGGAGCAAATGAAACTTATATTAATGATACTTACGTTCCTTATAATGGAGCAACAGGAAATGTTGATATTGGAACTTATGATTTCTCAGCAACTAACGGAACTTTTAATGGTGATGTTTCTACAACAGGAGATACTTCTATTATGGATTCACCTAATGGATTTGTATATAAAAGTGTAGGAAGACCAGCATCAACTTTAAGTTTAGCTTTAACAACTGGTGGAAGTTTAGATCAAAGTGCATTATATTATTATACTTACACTTATTATACTGACATCGGAGAAACCCCCATTGTAACAACAACTTATTCTATAACAACAACGACTACTGATAAAAGTGTTACTCTATCAAACATACCAATTTCAACAGATGATAGGGTTTTAGGAAGAAAGATTTATAGAACTTATGGCGGAGAAAGTAGATATTCATTATATTTAATAGCAACTATTCCAAATAACATAATGACAGTTTATGTTGATACTTTACCAGATACAAGTTTATCTGGGAATAATGCATATTTTAAACCAGACACAACATCTTACAAACTTAAAGATGGTGACACTACTGTTTTTTCTCCTGGAATAAATACTTATCGTGCTGGTTATAATGCTGGAAGTGACACTGCTTACGGAGGAAGAAATGCTTTTGCAGGTGCAGGTGTCATGTCTAGTTCTAGTAATGATGCTGGGACAGATTCAACAGGGTTTGGTTATTCAATTGGTTATCAAGGAAAATATTCTAGATCTGTCGGCATAGGTACATATGCAATGGGTGCAATTCAAGAAGATGTTACAGCTTCAATCGCAATAGGTTATCAAGCTTCTTTTGGTGCTTATGGACAATCGAGAACTCCTAATTATGATATTGCAATAGGTGGTAATGCTAATGAAAATGCAAATGGTGATTATGTTACTGCAATTGGATATAATGCTGGAAGATACCAGGGTGGAAGTTATAATAATTTTATTGGAGGATATTCTGGTAGAGGGGATAGTGGAACTAATACTGGTCAATGGAACGTAGGTTTAGGTTATCAAACTCTATTTAGTTTAGGAACTGGTTCTGGAAATATAGCAATAGGACATGAAGCATTAGAAGATTTAGAGGATACTAGCTATTCTACGGCAACTGGTTTTAATTCAGGTAAATTTTCACAGGGTGGAAACAATGCATATTATGGTGGATATTCTGGGACTGGATTTATTGGAACATCGACAGCAACTTACAATTCAGCATTTGGTTATCAAGCTGGAAATGACATAAGTACTTCTGGTCAAAACTCGTATTTTGGAGCATTATCAGGAGCAGAAACAACAGGTGGATATAATTCTTTTGTAGGTTCTAATTGTGGAAGATATGTTACTACTGGTAATTACAACGTAGCAATGGGATTTAATACTTTTAGTTCTTCAGCAGAAAAAGCAACTGGTTCTTCTAACGTTTTTCTTGGAAGTTATTCAGCAGAAAAAGCAACTAGTGCAAGGAATAATGTTGTAATTGGATATATGTCTGGAAGAGAATTAACA